>Ga0209953_1000006_pt1 | contig 154976 bp, 135 predicted proteins | sample SalPonred_H2O_MG_FD_185713 | JGI IMG/M metagenome (GOLD analysis project Ga0209953, IMG submission 185713) | Salt pond water microbial communities from South San Francisco under conditions of wetland restoration - Salt Pond MetaG... | ecosystem: Environmental > Aquatic > Non-marine Saline and...
TATATACTTCTAGTAAGCTATTGATATTGTTGGAGTTCAAGTTCACACACTAAGCTATTGTTGTTTATGGTGATTTGTTCGAACTGTGTCGCGGGGTCTAATAGAGCTTATAGAACAATGACTTATGATGTGTTGTTGAGGCTGTGCGTGAGGTATAGCTTCTAACTGTGTGTGAGGGGCCGTTGTGGATAACGTTATACACAGTGTAGGTTGTGGATAAACTGTGGATAAACTGTGGATAACTTTTGCGAGCGAGAAGAACGGACAAACGAACGGGTGCGCATAAGACATATTATGTTAAATGTGTGTGCGAGGATTTTCCTCAACGTTTTCAAACACTTAGCGGATTGCATTTAACATAATCCCGTGTGTGTGCGCATATAAGTTATTATGTTAAATTGGGGCGAGGGGGCCGCTAAGTTGTTGATTTTGTTGAGGGAAATCGATTTATAACCTCTTGTTTTTGCTAGTGTTCTTTCTGTGCCGTTTGTGCATTTTTTAGTTGACAGCAGCACAAACTTGTAGTATAGTGTATATACAAGCTTAAACAATATAGAGGGCACTACTATGCAAACACAAACATACACAAACGCTGTTGCAACTGTTATTGCGTTTTACGCAAAGCAAATTGCAAACGCAAGCTACGACAGCGTAGCGGAAGCTAACGACTACAGCATAACAGACAACTGCGAAAAAATACAGTACTTGCTTGCGGAAAGTGCGCAACACACTACTGTGCAAAGTTTAGCAGTTGCCGCGCTTAACAGTGCAGCGGATACAGTAGTACGCGAGTGCATGTATACACAATTGCAAGCGCAAATTAATTAAAAAACACTTGACAACTGCGTGTACATATGCTATAGTGTATGTACACGTTAACAATAGCAAAGAGGGCAAACTTATGCTAAACAAACTTAGTACGCTTAAAGTTAAAAACGGACGCTATGCGCGAATGCAAGTAATTCGCATTTTGGATAATGCTGTACAGTATAGTGCGCTGTTTATTAAAAACGACGGCTATACAGAAAAGCGCATTTGCACTGTGCGTAATAACACTGTAGTAGCTTGGCAAAGTTAACAAATTAATAGTAAAATACAATTGTACATTGTAGCATGTGTGTGCTATAGTATACACGTACACTAACAAATAGCAAAGAGGGCTATATATGCAAAACACACAAACACTGCTACAACAGTATAACAGCACCCGCCGTTTTTTACTTACGCTAAACGAAGCGCAACTGCATTTATTAATAGCTGCATTAGATGACAACAACTGCTTGCAAATAACACAAGCACAAGTGGACAGCGCATACGACGCAATAGACGAACGCACACGCATGCAATATGCACAACACACAAAATAATTTAAAAAACGGTTGACAGCACAGCAAACTTGTGCTATAGTATACACATACACTAAACAAACAATTGCAATAGAGGGCAAACTATGCAAAAGCTTTTAAACAAAATTACTTTTTACTTTTTGCAACGTGCGTATGCGCAAATGGAAGCAACGGGCGACTTGCAAAACGCAGACGACGTTGCGGAGCACGTAGAAGATTATTTTACATATTTTGTAAAATAACACTTGACATGTGTGTGTACTTGTGCTATAGTATACACACACTAAACAAACAATTGCAAAAATAGAGGGCTATATATGCAAACAATTAATGATACTACATACGTGCAAGCACATGATGCTGCAAACTTAATTACGTTTTTAGCTACAGAATTAGCTATGTATACAGCACGTGTAAAATACACACACGAAACTATTAATAGTATGTGTGTTAAACAATTGTGTGATAATATTGATTTTTTAAACTGTGTATATAACGATTGTGTTAATAACACACAGCAACACGAAATGTTTAGTGTAATTGCTGTGTTATTTGCAGATGGTTATGCAGATGATATTTTAAACAATAATATATTTGACACGTTTAAAGAATTTTGTGCTATTAATAATTTTGAATATGACGAATACAAATATTTTTAAACACTGTATAAATTAACAGTTGACAAGTGTGTGTATGTGTGCTACAATGTACACATACACTAAACAAACAATTGCAAAAATAGAGGGCTATATATGCAAAACAAGTACGCTACGCTTAAAGCACAACTGCTTGCAGTAATTGAAGCAGCAGATGATGCATACGATTTGACTGACGTAGATGAATATGCAGATGCAAGCAACGAATATGCGCTTGTGCTTGAAGAGATTGTGCAACTGTACGAAGCTGCTGATTTTGATACACAAAGCATTGTGCAAAACGCACTGTAAAAAATAACACTTGACATGTGTGTGCGTGTGTGCTATAGTATACACGTACACTACGCAAACAGCAATAGAGGGCAAACTATGTACACATTTGCAAACACACTGCTTACTAAACTTGCGGCATGCGAGCATGTTAACGTTGAACAGCGCGACAGCGAAGAATACGTTGTGACAGTAGACTTAGGCGGCGGCTATGCTGACAAGGACTGGGAAGGCGGCTACTGGGCTGACACAGTGCGCATTACGGACGAAACGCTAGAATTGCAGTTTAGCGTATTTGGTGGAGACAGCAACTGGAACGCTGACGATGACTGCGATTACTGCATAGGCGAAGGCTACGTACACATGCACTACGCAGACTATGGCGAAGGCAACTTAGCATACACAAGTGCATTAGAAGATGCGATTAACGATGCTATACAAACACGCACAAATGGCATACTGTATGCAGACGGAAGCGAGCAGGGCATGCAAGGCTACGACAGCGCAGACGAGTGCTATTTAAGTTTAGACATTGAAGAGTGGTACGAGGAGACTGTGCAAGCATAAAAATAAATTGCACTGCTGTTAAAAAAACACTTGACAGCAGTGCAAACTTGTGCTATAGTGTAAACATAAACTTAAACAAGCGAGAGGGCTACGCCATGTTTTACGTATACGAGAAAGCAACCACTTATATTATCGGCAAGCAGGGCACACCGGATCATCGTGCTAGCTACAAGACAATGGCTGCGGCTAAGGCAGCACTCACACGCATTGCAAAGGCGAGTGGCTTAATGCCCGTGGATGAGAACTATCCCCTCTACACACTAGGCATTGCAGAAGCTGCCTACTTCCACAAGTCGATTGAAAAGCAAGTCAAGCGAAAGGTGCTTGAGGGCTTTGGCGGCAAGGAATATTACGAACCCATCAACACTCCCAACTACTGCTCGCCCAGCTCAGAAAGTTATTGGTCGATGTAAAAAGAGGTTGACAGCGTAGCCGTTTGAGGCTATACTGTATATAACAGTTAGGCAAACGGAGGGCAATCCATGCAAAACACATTTATAACAGACTACGGTATGTTTACTAGCGCAGGCAACTGTGCTGTGGACGAAATCGTTCGCGAAGCACGTGAGCTGGCAGGTGTAGACGGGCCAGTTAACCCTGTACAACAGGCCATCAACTACATGCTCAACGAACTGGAGTACCTAGGCAAGGAACACTTCGAAGAAGCAGAGGACACCGCGGTACGTGAAGCCGCACTGGCAGAGTTCTTCGCAGAGGAGGATTAAAAAGAGGTTGACAGGGTAGCACTTCGGTGCTACACTGTATATACAGTTAAGCAATAGCAAAGAGGGTAAACGCTATGAACACAGTCCAAACAGCAATCAACGCAATCCGCAACATGAACAACGATGAGCTGAACCAGATTATCGAAGCGGTCAAACTCCAACGCACATACCTAGCACGTTCGACAGCAAAGGCTTTGGCTGTTGGTGACACTGTGCAATTTACAGGACGCGGTGGCAATACAGTGACTGGTACGGTCACAAAGATCAATCGCAAGACAGTGGTAGTAGACGAAGGCTTCACACGCTGGAAGGTGCCAGCTAGCCTGCTGTCTTTAACGGAGACTGCATAATGTATGAAGTCCTACTAAATGGCAAGAGGGTTGCGCTATGCAACTCTCTCCAACTTGCAGAAAGCTATGTTCGATCAACCCCGGGTGCTACAGTCGTAGGCCCCGCTGCTAGGAGATAAGATATGCCCAACTGGTGCTACAACAATCTAGACATTACCGCAAAGACACCTGAGCAGATGGAGATGCTTGATCGTGTGAGCAAGGCAGAAGCCGCGGATGGTTTCATCAGTATGTTCCTTCCGCTGCCTGAGGCACTCAAGGAAACTACAAGCCCTGCACCACAGCCAGGGCAAGCCAACTACAAAGGCGAACAGCCAGTGGTGGACGGTTTCGACAACTGGTATGACTGGCAAGTGGCCAAGTGGGGAACCAAGTGGGATCCAGAAGTCATGGACTGTGATTACGATGGCGAAACTCTTACTGTATCGTTCGACTCAGCTTGGGCACCGCCCATTGCGTTCTACGAGTGGTTAGTAGAACAAGGCTACGAAGTAAGTGCCAACTACTACGAGCCAGGTATGGACTACGCTGGGGAGTGGGTCAACGGCGATGACTTTATGCTAGAGAATGTGAGCGACCTTGCTCGCCAGACTGAGGAGTCACTGTCCACTCGCGAGTATGACATCCTCGAGATGTTTGGCATCTTTGAAGAGGTTGCTCAATACGACGAAGAAGAAATGTTAGACGACGGTGCATAAAACGGTTGACAAACTGGGCTCTCCTTGCTATACTGTATTCATAGTGAGGAGGGCATCCAATGAAGCAGTCAAAGATCAAAGTTCGCAACAAGGCGTTTGGCCAAGCTCGTTCAGAAGGACGACTAGCCGCTCGCGTGGAGCGTGACCGCACCAAGTACCATCGCAAAGAAAAACACAAAAACCGGTTGACAGCCTAGGCACTAGGTGCTATACTTTATATAACAGTTAGGGCATTGGAGGGCAAGATGGCTTATTACACTTACACTAAAGATCCAATCGGGTGCTTCGTTGAGAAGGACACCGGCAACTATTTCGAATATAGTGACATCGGCGACGATCCTATGATGTACGAAGAAAACGGTGGCTTCACTCACAAGGTATGGGTAGGCGGCGGTGGCGTATGCGGCGACCAAGGATATCGCTATGCCGTGGTTATGAAGACAGTGGCCCTCATCTGTGTGGATGAAGATGACGAAGGACTTCCGGTAGTAGAGAAGTGGTACTTGAAAAAGAACACGGAGTATGCGGTATGAGCTTGCAATGTCTTACAGAGACCACAGAGGATCTACTGCCTCACACCTATCTAGTAGACGAAAAGCGAGGCAAGATGTTGGCCTACCGCAAGAGCTCAGGTGAGATTGATGTCTTCTCCAAGCCACTCTCCTTTGGAAAGAAATACAGAAAGTTCAAAAAAGTGGTTGACAACGAACTGGTTCGAGCATATACTGTATACAGTTAAACAATAAAGCAGAGGGCTTACAAAATGGGTACACGTTCAGCAATTGGTTACAAGACTCCAGAAGGCAAGATCCGTGCAAAGTACTGCCACTATGATGGCTACGTTGCACACAACGGACGCATCCTGCAGGAGCACTACCAAGCCGCATACAAGATCGCACAGTTGGTAGAACTAGGCGACATGAGCACACTTGACGCAGAGATTGGTGTACAAGTAGACTTTGACGATCGTGACGCACACGAAGGACAGTGTGTGTTCTATGCTCGCGACAGAGGCGAGACAGGTACAGATGCACAAGAGTTTGACACTGTGCAGGAGTTTGTTGACTACTATGCGTCAGCAGGATGCGAATACTTCTACTTGCACACAGCCGCAGGTTGGATTGTACATGACCGCTACAATGTAGGCAAAGACTCGTTTGGCTACCCTGTGTTTGACGACTTGGAGACTTGTGTGGCGCTTGAAGTGTCACGCCTCAAAGCACAAGGCTACGATATCTAAAAAGAGGTTGACAGTCCTACGGGGCTGTCATATACTTAATGTAAGAGGAGTAAATAAGTTTCAAGCGCCTGTAGCTCAATTGGTTAGAGCGTCGGACTCATAATCCGGGGGTTGGGGGTTCAAGTCCCTCCGGGCGCACCATATACTCCGCATAGCTCAACAGGATAGAGCATCAGCCTTCTAAGCTGAGGGTTCCAGGTTCGAGTCCTGGTGCGGAGGCCAAACAACGACAGCGCACCTTAGCAATGGCGATGAGCTAGGAGATCAAACTGCGACTGTCAGGCTCTGGGACTATTAATAGACTTGCCTGGGGTCGCGCAATCCATTGCTCGCGTGGTGGAATTGGTAGACACAAGGGACTTAAAATCCCTCGCCCCAAAAGGCATGCCGGTTCGAGTCCGGCCGCGAGTACCAAGTTTGCGGAAGTTGATCTCAGAATGTGCCCTCGTTCTTAGTAGATCCTTCCGCAATATTTTTTGAAAAAAATGGTTGACAAACCTGGGCATTGGTGGTATACTGTATATAACAGTTAGGAAATAGACATTAGAGGGCACACTATGTCAATCACACTTCTTCAACACATTGAGTCACTTAACGCACAAGCTGATCTGCTCATGGAGCAGGAGCCAGGCTTGTGGATGAGCAAGTACACGGACGACATGAGCCATTGGGCAGACATGGGTGTGTACACTGTGGAGGACTTCAAGCGTAGTCAGTTGATCAATGGTATCTCAGATGCATCAAAGGACCTCTACGGTTGCCGCATGCGCCTTGCGTGGGATGAGATGAGCATTGAGCAGATGGAGTCTACATACGAGAACATCTGTGCTCAGTTGAACGCACAGTATGAAGAGGAGAAGGCTGCGGCTGAGTGGGAAGCAGAGTGTAAGCGTGGATTGCCAGATGACTGTAAGCCACTGCCCTACGAAGACTACGCATACCTGGAGGAGGTGTAAGATGGAACTGCTGATCGCATTCACACCCGCACTGGTCATCTTCGTTCCTATGGCGATTGCAATCATGCTTCGCCCGTAATTAGGGGTTGACAAACGATCATTTAGATCATATACTGTATAGACAATGAAGCAAACGATGAGGGCAAACATCATGACAGACTACAGAGATTTCGCAATTGAGTTGGTTGAGGATATGGGCTACTCCGCAGAGGATATGCTCACAGCCGCGCTGAAGTATATGAGCCAATCCGACGTTGAAGATATGCTTCGCGTCAACGAGTATCCACAACCTTGTGAGGAGGAAGTGTAATGGAATACTTCACCACAGTCCGCGCAGAGGTGTATATCACCCTGCGAAGCGAGCGTCCATTGGACCGAGAAGAAGTTCACACAGTGCTGAGCGAGATGCACTACGAATTCGGAGACGATGAAGGCTACGGCCTCGACGACGGCGAGAGCACTCACATCTGTGCTACACGCTGGGAAGATAATGAAATTACTCATATGAATCGGGAGGACGCATAATGTTCCAGCAATACTTTGTATACTACGATGGCCGGTTCGCTGGCACTGTGATGGCACTGTCAGAGTCTAGTGCAAAGGACAAAGGCTGTCAACTCGCAGGTGTAAGCGCAAGTGCATACACTGGTAAGGCTCGAAGATTAGTTGAAGTTGTTCGCAGATAATGGTTGACAAACTTGGATAAGACTGTATACTATTATTAATAGTTAGGACAAACGAGGGCGATATGCAAAACATTAAAATCACAGAAGGGTACTACAAGATTCGAGGCAAAGACACATCAGTGGCTGGACTTGTGTTTCCCCTAGTAGAAGAATTTAAAGTAGGCAACAAAGGCGGCTATGTCACAGTAGACGGCCGAGCAATTGCAGGCTTCCCAGACCGTAATATCAAAATCAGTTGCGGTGGCCCGGAGGACTACGAGCTTGTTGGTGCAGACGTATCAGTCAGCCAGCGAGAAGAGACAGACGAAGAGATCATTGAGCGCCTGCGAGAGCGTTTCGACATGCTAAAGGAAATGACCAAAGCTGTCAAGAAAGGCGATGTGCGAGCGATGATTGTTTCGGGTCCTCCGGGCGTAGGTAAGAGTCACGGCGTAGAAGAAGTGCTAGACCGCTACAAGATGATGGAGACACTTGGCGGCACCAAGAAGTACGAAGTCGTCAAAGGTGCTATGAGCCCGATCGGATTGTACGTAAAGCTTTTCAAATATGCAGACAAAGACAATGTATTGGTGTTCGACGACTGTGATTCAATCTTCGACGAGCCGCTTGCTCTTAATATTTTAAAAGCTGCGCTTGATAGCAAGAAGACACGTACCATTCACTGGAACACAGATTCATTCAAGTTGCGCAACGAAGGAGTGCCAGACAGTTTCAAGTTCGAAGGTAGCTGTATCTTTATTACCAACCTGAAGTTTGATAACGTTAAGAGCAAGAAACTACGTGATCACCTTTCAGCACTAGAGAGCCGTTGTCACTATATGGATCTTACCATTGACACAGAGCACGAGAAGATGCTCAGAATCAAACAGGTGATCCGCGACGGTATGCTAGATACATATGAGTTCGATGAAGAACTCAACGAAGAGATTATCGACTTTGTCGATATAAACAAGAAGCGACTGCGTGAGCTGTCATTAAGAACAGTACTTAAGGTCGCCGACTTGGCCAAAGCTTTTCCCAGCAATTGGGAGGCGATGGCTGAAAACACTGTGATGTCGCGTTAATGCCCTCGACGCTATCACAGTTAATAGATATGATTATTGAGCAACAGCCCTCACTGCTCTGATCATATCACAAGGTGTCAGATGCAAGCCCTCACGCTCTGCACCGCTCTAGCCCTAGCAGGATGTGCCCTCGTCCAATGCTAGGGCTTTTTTTTGATCTTTTCGGTTGACAGCACTGCTGAGTGGTGCTATAGTATATGTATAGTTAGAACAAACGGAGGGCAATCCAAATGTCAACAGAACTTAGAAATGTACCAGGATGTGTAGCACAGAATGAATTGCGTCAGACTCGCTTCTGGGGTGGCAAGAATCGTCAGACCTGTGTACAAGTCACAAACCGCAATGGTGAGTTCCTGCAACTGGACAAGTTCCAAGCTCGTGCATTGGCTGTAGAGTTGATGCTGTTCGCAGAAGGTCGTGAAGTTGAAGAATTCGAAATGGAGGAAGTGTAATGGACCTTTGGGATCGAGTGATTGAGCAACTGCGCAAAGACATTGAAGAGGGCGAAGTGATGCCCATGTACGAAATGCTTCAGCAGGTGCCCAAGGATGTGTTGATCGCATACTTGCCGGAAGAGGAAGCAGCAGATGTTGGATGATCCATGTGATGATTGGTCGCAATTAGGGGTTGACAAAGCACACAAGTGATGGTATACTGTATATAACAGTTAGGGCAAAGAGGGAATACAAATGCATATCAACGACATCTACGCATTGCGCACAGAGTTAGCCAAAGTATTATGCAACGAATCTGTGGACCGCACAGCCATCCGTGCATTGTTAAGTGCCGCACAAGAAGAGATCACAGAGTTCGAGAAGTACATGGAACAACGAGCACTTGAAGAAGAAGCACGGGAGTACGCAGAATGACACAGTACAACGAGAAGGCAGTAGACGAGGCAATCAAACGTGATCCTCGTATCAAAGGCAAAGAAGCCAAGCTGATCAAAGCACTATTGAAAGGTCGCAAACAATGAACCAAACATATTTTGAAGCAACCCCGCAACAGAAGAAGCTGGCAGACATCGGACGAGCCATGATGGACTTCTCCGAAGAGTACGGTAAGATCCACGGATTGAAAGCTGTCACAGACGACGGCCTGCGCACTCTCAACAACCTCAGCCAAGTAGGCTATATGCTGACCACAGTTGGGGCTACCTTTGGTAAAAACTCTAAGAGCTTCTCAGAGGACGAGAAGAAATTAATTGCAGATTTCATTAACAAAAAGGTTGACATCGAGCGCAAGTGATGGTATACTGTATATAACAGTTAGGGCAAAGGGCAAATACTATGAAGCGCGATACACTGATCAAAAACCTAAACTCCAAGTTTAACCTTAACGCTGTTCCTTCAGAAGAGTGGGACGGTGCTGAAGGCGGCATTTGGATCCGCGACAACATCTGCAAGCCGGAAACAGACTACTACCCATATGCGGATGGCACTATGCAGGACAACAAGTTGAATCGCTACTTGCGCAAGGCGGGTTGGTTTGCTGAGCCGTACGACAGCGAAACAATAATGATTTGGAAATAAGAGGTTGACAAGTGCCAAGGATGGCACTATACTTTATTAAACAGTTAAGCAAAAGAGGGCAAACTAATGCGCACACTTAAAAACTTCATACAAGACAACAACCGCTGGATGGCACTGTTCGGCAAGGCGGACATGACTTTCCCACTTACACAATCAGATGTAGATGACTTAGCACGTACACTAGACGCCAAGCTATCACCTGAGAACCTACACTGCGATGGAGAGATCACTGTAGCAGAAGCCAATCGCAAGTACAACCGTTTGGCAACAACCTATCGCGAGCTGTGTGAGTACTGCGACTCAAAAGGCTTGCGTGAACCAACTGTATACGAACTCTAAGAGGTTGACAAACAGTCAGCTTGAGCATATACTGTATAGACAATGAAGCAAACACAGAGGGCAAACTGTATGAACATTCAAGAACTTAAGAACATCCTAGTTGAAGCACAGAACGCGGCAACAGCCAAGAGCATGGAAATGTATACTCAACACGGCGACGGTTGGGCATGTGGCTTTGCTTGGGTAAACATCTACAAGCATGAAGGCAAAGCAATCAAAGGCAACACCAAGCTGGGCAAGCTGCTCAAGCAAGCGGGTGTGCGTCAAGACTACACACGAGCATTCCAGGTGTGGGGTGGTGAGTGGTACAACGGACAGAGCATTGACATCAAGGAAGCTGGTGCTAGGGCTTATGCAGATGTGCTCAAGCGTTATGGCTTCGAAGCTTACGCAGGCAGCAGACTAGACTAACTGTTAAGCAACACTTAATAGTTGAGAGGTAGTCAAATGATTTGGCTACCTTTTTTATGCACAACACACAGTCAAAAAAAAGCACAGCCCAAATGCTGTGCTTGTATGTTAGTAGCGTATGCTACACGTCAAAGTTTAACAGTACTGCTTCCTCATCATATGTGTAGTGTTCCGCATTGTACAGTTCAAGTTCTTTTGCGTTATAGTGCGAGAACGCAATAACGGGCAAGTGCTGTGGTAGTGCTTGTAGTTGTGCTACTAGTTGCGCTACTGTTAGTTGCTGTTGCTGTTGCATATGTGCTACTCCGTTTTGTTTACTGTTTATATATAATAGCACAACACACTAAAAAGTCAATCAAAATTATTTTGAAAAAATTCTCAATGAAATCAATGGGGTCGGAGGTATAATTAGAAAATTTCTGAGGGGGTCGGCGTATACTATTGTTTTTGCTACAGTTTTTAGTTGCGCTTAATGATCTCCTTCTCTTCTCCCTTTTCTACCTTTCTACACACTACACAAAAATGGGGTGAGTGCAAATCACCACCTCACTTCTGTAAGTACTTCACCTAAAAAAACTGCGCAGCAAATTTTTTACCCTGCAGGACCCATTTCGGGCTATAAGTACTGTATGGAACCTTTATCTGCAATTGGTATAGTATTCTTCACGGCTATAGTACTTGTACTACTAGGAGTGTTTGATTAACCTCACTCACAGCGAACGCGAACTCTACACGAATACGAGCTAGCGAGTAAGAGTGTGTGAGTAGCGTGAGATGTCAGACGTAGCCATACGGCTGCTAAATACTCTTAGTACACACAGTGCTATGCACGGCAGTTTGAACATATGTCATACTTGCTAGTTGTTTATAGCTAGATAAGCTCAGCAGACTAGCCGCTGGCACTGTGTGTATGTTCAACTAGAGTATTCTTATATGTACACAGTCAAACTCATATACGATCCAGAACCATACACTACTACGCTTAAAGAGTCAATCACATACTGTGCTACCATAGAACTATTTCTCAAAGGTATACACACAGTACAAGCAAGTGCTACACGCATAGTGTTTGAGAGTGATCGTGACCGTATGCTAGGCTTGATATACTTGTCAGAGTCAACCAGCTTTACAGCAGTATGCATAGACTAGTACACGGTGAGACTGTGTGTCAAAAGACTCATCTTTTAGTCGATCAGCATTTGCGGGGTGTTTTAGGGCTATAAAAACAGTCTGTCGTTATGGTTGAGACATTTTAGATTTTAAGTGTGCGCACAGTATCGTTGTACTGGAGAGCTGTTAAGTGCGTAGTTTAAGAGGGTAAAATTTTTGCTAAAATCTAGCTTCGCTAGCTGCTTCGCAGCTCTAGGCTTTTGCGCTGACCGCTGTGCGGCTTTTCTGGCGCGGACGCTTCGCGCTTGTTAAGCCTTAAGCGGATTGGGCTGCATTCCCCACACAGTAAGAGCCCAGCGTTCTCCTTGTTTAGGTGCTGTTGCTCTGTGCTCTAGTGTAGCCGGGAACAGTACGGCTTCACCTTTGCCTAGATCGTAGTAGTTGTCTCGTGTTTGGAACTGTGCGTGTGGTGCTGGTTCTAGTGTGCATGTAAGTGTGAGGCTGCGTATGCTTGAGCGATACTTACTGGGGATTAGGTCTTCGTGCCAGTCGTAGAACTCTCCTTGCTTGTAGCAGCTCACCTGATAAGGATGCTGTAGCCAAGTCACTGTGTAGTCATCACGACCTGTCATAGCGTCATAGAAGCGTCCTTGGTCTTCGAACTCTAACCAAGCTACTGTGTTTGATCTTACATCTCGATCATAGCCTGCTGTGGTTCTAGCTAGAGCAAGTTGATCCTGTGCTCTAGCTATAATGTCATCACACTCTTGGGCTGTGAACAGTTGAAAAGGTTCTAGTATTTGTGGGTGGTGTTGTACCATTGACTTATACTCCATAGTTTAGCATCGCTTGTTTGTATATAGTCCGAATTGTTGTTGTGGCGAACCACACCTTGGCCGCTTACAATGTCTCCGTCCCTGTAGGCGAATGCTCGGGGAATATGTACATCTATGTATTCGCCGTAGTTGGTGCCCAGTGTGAGGAACGTCACCCAACGACCGTTCTTGCCGCGAAACACTCTGCCGTTGGCAATTACACCTGCAAACTCTACACGCTCTAACCATTTGGATTGCACACCACAGCGAGGTACGAACTCTTGTTGCCACCATCCTGGTTTAGTTTCGATTCCTCTGCGATGTGCTTCGCACTGATACACCCACGGCCTATAGCTGCCTTGACAGTGTTTTAGATTTGCGGCCCAGAACGCTTCCGGGTTGTGTGCTTTCTGATATGCCAGTGCCCATATGAGACGTCCAAGGTTGACTGCATGGGCGCGGCATAAGCCGAATCCACTGAGCTCCTGTAGTGCAGCCATTGCTTCGGCCTTGCGAGGGTTGTTGCCCAGCCTTTCAACAAATTCAAGAATCTTTTCATCGTTCTTTTTGGCAAATGCTCTCCTGTACATGTCTGCTTCATACATATCTACGCCGATGATATTTGAGATAATGTCAATAGCATCATCTTCAAACACAACAGCATCCTGTACAGCTTCTTGCGACCAGTCCTGGAACATGGCTGCTTTTTGTCTTCCGCTCATAGCCACAGGACGAACCATAGCTGTTGCAAACACACAGTCGTATACTGACGTGGGCTGTATTGCTCTGAATAGTCTACGCATAGCAGGGCTCTCTCCTTGTGTGACACCTAGTACATCGCCACGACGCAATAGCGCCGCTGTACGGTCGTCATATGCAGGATAATCAGCCAATGCTGTGTGCGGGTCAATCTCTAGTAGTTGGCTTAGTCCCCTGTTGGCGAGAATGTCAACCTTGAGATGTTCTAGATCTTCTATTTCATATTTGTCTAGTAGTATTTGATTGTCTTGTGTTATAAGTGATTTTGGTAATTGCCTTGTAAACATTACGATGCCTCCACAGTGTTTTGATATTGCTCTTTTCTTGCCTATCAGCTTGCGCTCTATGCGCTTGGCTTCTTTAGGATCAACCCCTATGCCTTCATAGGTAAAGTTGCGTGGGAGCGTACCTGTGGCACCGAGTCGCTTGGCAGCTTCTCGTCGTGCGCTTTTTTCTTTGTAGGTGACATAGTTGCTCAGTCGAGCTGTCTTACCCGGCCATTTGCGGAATATCCTTTCCATGACTTCCGTCTGTCGATGATGTTCAAAGTCTATGTCCACGTCAGGCAAGTCGTCCCTCAAAGGGTTCATGAACCGTGCCACAGGTATGTTCCACTCTATTGGATCAACGTCTGTTATACCCAATAGATAGCACACAAGTGAACTGCCTGCTGACCCACGTGTCATGTGTTGTAGGTCTTCAGTGAGGTCGATGATATCACAAATTTGAAGGAAGTAATCAGTGAATCGCTGAGAGAGAATGAGCTCGAATTCTTCAGCTAAACGATTTTGATAGTTGTCTCCGGGTGGGATAGGCCTTTTGAATCGATTGAGTAGCCTCTGTATGTTTTCTAAATCTGTTGCCATTTTTAGCCTCTTGCTTTTACTTGTATGCCTAGTGCGCTACATTGCGCAAGAGTATTTATAATTGGAGACAACAGCGGTGTGCAAAAAGAGACGATTATTTAATCGCCTCCTAGATTGTTTAGAAACTGTCTTAGCTTGGTACTGTCTGTTTCAGCACGAATCTTACCTACTGTATCACCTTCAGTAGGATCTTCTTTTGGCTCACTAGAACTGTTGTCAACCCCTTGGCCACCAGTGCGTTTGATTTGATCAAACACTGTTGACTTGCGTTTGTTGAACTCTTGATATTCTTCGTCCTCACCTAGGTCACGTATGCGCAGGCTGTCCACGTCAAACTCCAAATCAATCTTTTGTCCTACGCCACTACTTGAACGTGTCTTCATCAACTGGATCTGATAGCGTCCACGTTCACGCATAGCTCTACTTGTAAAGATACCGATCAAGTTGTCCGCTGTATTAATCTTAGATATGCCACCCGAGATGTGCGAGTGATCAAACTCAATCTCTTCTACTGAGCTACGGTTCAACTGCGATGCTGTGACAAAGATACAGTTAAGTTCCATAGCCAAGTTGCGTAGCTCTTCCGACACATATTTGTCCTTGACAAACAAGTTTTCAGCACTGATTTTCTGTCCAATTGGATGCATCAAATCTAGATAGTCAATCAGCAGTACGTCTACTTTGCGGCCTGTTTTGATCTCATACTCTTTCAAGTAGGCCCTAATATCATTTGCGTTCTTGCCTGTGGGCATGTACTTGACTTGGAATGCACCACTCTTCTTGCCAATCATCTTGACCTTCATTTCAACATCATCAATGCTCTTGAAAATGTCGCGTGTTGGAATGTCTGTGGTCATTGAATCAAGACGCATACTAACCAAGTTCTCTGAAAGCTCAAACGTCAAGTATAATACATTCAAACCTGCTTCGCACCAGTTCACACCCATGTTCGCTAAGAACAAACTCTTACCAGATCCTGAACCACCTGCAAAGATATTCAGCTCGCCTCTGTTGAACCCACCGAATAGTTTCTTGTCCAACCCAGGCCACCCTGTGCTCACCTGTCCGTTTTTGTCTTTGATAGCTTCTAGTCTTGCTCGAGGATCCGCAAAGTAATCAGTACCAAGATCTTTCTGCAAGCCAATCTGTACAGCTTGCTTGACCAGTTCTTCACAGCGTCCATACTCACCGTTCTCTAGCAAGTCTGCGCTTTTGAGAATAGCTGCCTCTAGTGCTTTGTGTTTAGAGAACGTTTCAAAGTCCTGCAACAACCAGTCATAGTGATTCTCTTGTAGTTGTCCTGGGTCTTTCAAGTTAGTGTCTGTAGCAGCATTCACCATATCAAATGTAGGCAATGCGTTGTGCTCTTCTACATATGTTTTAATAAACTTAGCCGGCTCTATCAAACGTCTGTCAAATGTCATAGGATCAAACACACCCTGACAGCGTACAAAGCTCTCAGCGTCTGTCATAAACATTTCTAGATATACCTTCTGTATATCATAACCATAATCTGTGTTCTGTCTAGTTGTCATTCTTTGTTCCGGTGAATACTTTTACGTTATACATTGTAGCAAACTCTTGTGCATCTGTCAAGTCATTTACCATAGGCTTGCCTTTGATGTTTAGGCTAGTGTTGAGTAGCATAGGACAGCCTGTTAGCGCATACCATCGTTCGAGCAAAGCTCGTATTCCGCTACCATCCTTCGGTACTGTTTGGACTCGGGCAGTATTGTCGGCATGGGTGATGGCAGGATACAAGTGTGGATCTCTGACTCGGGCTGTAAACTGCATATAATTGTTGTAGTGTCCTTCAAAATAGTCATCTGCATGTTCGGCGAGCACAACTGGAGCAAATGGTCTGAACTTCTGTCTGCGTTTGATAGCATTGACTCTATCTTTAATATCGCTGCCGCGGGGATCAGCAAGCAGGCTGCGATTACCAAAAGCTCTTGGACCATATTCCGCTCTGCCATTAGCGATCCCACATATTCCCACAGTTTGGAGTTCCTTGACTGCTTCTTCAACTGGATACTCTCCTTCTATATTGTAGCCCAAGTATGCATGTGGCATAGGCAGTGTTTGCTTCTTAGACGCAAGCACTGCGCCTACAGCACTACCTGCGTCACCTGGGTTGGGCATTATCCATACGCTGTCGTAAAAGCGATAAGCGATGCTGTTTGCACTACAGTTTAAAGCACACCCTCCCATGAGCACAAGGTTCTTACTGTCAAAGTTTCTACTGGCCCACAGTAGGGTATTGCATAGTATGTATTCATATACCTTCTGGGTAGCAGCAGCAATGTCAAACATATCTTGTTCAGTAGTTAGTTCTGGACGCCACCAACGACACCCTCTATGTAGATTGTGCTTGAGTTTTATTTTAGGGTTATACCCTATGCCTTCTTTGTCAATAAACTCATTGAGTATGTCCATAAACAGTCGATGGGGGTCACCGTATGCTGCCATACCCATAAGGATGTATTCGTCTTCGTTTGGCTTTAAGCCTACACGCTGTGTCATAGCACTATACCACAAGCCTATGCTGTGTGGATACCCTTGGCTATAAACTTTGTTTAGTTTGTCGCCTTTGCCTTCCCATAAGGTTAGCGTTTCGAATTCGCCAATGCTGTCGATACATACGACAGTAGCATCTCGAAAGCCACTAGTATAATAACCAGCGGCAGCATGACTATGATGGTGATTGCTATAGCGAATAGGAGCATGTATACTATACCCTGCAAGATAATTCTTGACATTGTTTTCTCTATAGTTCCACCCTTGTCCTGCTCTAAGCTGTCTAAAAGTTTTCCTAAGGGGTCGTTCGTACCAAACAACTTCATCAGGCTCTCCCCATTGTAGTGCGTAGTCTATTAGTTCTTTATTTAAGTGTGCATCGTTCTTAGTGCCGCTGAAGCGTTCACTATGACTAGCGAACTCAAGTCCTTCATCTGTAAACACTGCTAATGCAGCATCGTGACTGTTTGCTGATATGCCCCAAGTAATCATTTGTAGATAAAAGGATCTTTTTCTTGAAGTTCTTTTAAACGCTTCTTAAGATATCTGTGTTCTCTCCATGCTGTATAAGGCCAACATACCCATGACCAAATCTTCTTTAAGTAAACCATTTTTTTGCTCTCAGTCTAATTTTAAGTGCGCTTTCGTTTGCACTTGTTGCAATACTATGTAATGTATATAGTCTACCGTACTTATCTACAGCATCTCCGATATCATTTATTTCTTCACCCCATTCAGGCATGCTCACACTGAAGCCTAGTTCAATTGCACGTTCCACTAGCTTGCTACCAGCCTTGTCTCTATCGGGTACAACAATAATGTCTTTTTGTAAACGCTTGAGTAGCATAGCCTGTTGGTCCGATATCTCTGATCCGCCTAAGGCACAACCTTCTACGTGTATGGCATCTATCTGACCTTCGCACACGATAGCAAACACCTTAGTATGACGCTGATCGTCTAGCCCATAAACAAAGCCAGGCTGTACTTCTGTAAGGTACTTGGGCTTCTTGTCAGGCACCACACTACGCCCAGTCCAACCTACTACCCTACCTTCATAGTAGAAGGGTATGATCAATCTATCACGGTACCCTAGGCTTGGGCTCCAATAGTAGTCAGTGTCATCTACGTTTAGATTACGTGCTGCCATGTATTCTAGCACAGCCATGCTAAACTTGTTAAAGTCTGTGATGTCTGTGATCTTAACAGCATCGTCTGGCAACGGAACAGTATTGAAGGTAGGCAGGCTCGCTATACGTTCCTTGACCTCAACGCCTTCGTTTTCTCTCATCACTTCAAGTGCCACCTTGTTGATTATATCGTCAGGTGCTCCCATCCACTGGAGTAGTTTACGCAACTTGTGTGAGAACTGTCTGCCCGGTTGCCAGCTAGCCTTGAAACCGCAGTTGAAGCAGTGATAGCTGATGCCGCCATCTGGGTTAGCAATCATGCCGCCGCGGCCACGAGTGTCCGCACTGTGTCCATTGTGGTGGCAACACTGTGCATTGAAGCTTAACCAGCCACTAGGAGTTTGTTTCCTTTTGGCAGGCAAGTATGTCAGAACTGTTTCGCTTACTACACTCATACTCTAATTATAGCGCAGAGTGTGCTAGATGTCAATCAGTTTCGGACGAGAATTTTTGTGATTGTGCTTGCTGGACTGGCAGTTGCCTTAAATCTAATATGATTGAATACACCATTAAAGTTCGCCGGTGTTGGTTCTGTTTCACTTCCAGTAAACGATATTGTATCAATGTCGGCCCAGGAGGTTGAATCTGTAATTTCGTTATCCAACGTAGCTTGTATAACAATGTCTCCTATAAAACTATCTGTATATATAACCGCAGTATGGAGTGCTTCGTTTCCATTTATTCCTGGCTGTGCATCTATAGTAGACGAATACCAGCTGTCATTGTCAGGCAAAAATGTTGTGACAGATGTGGATTGTTTTGGAGCTGGATACTGTTTGGTGTCGACATAGATAGTTCCGTTGCCATTAAAATGTGTATCTGCATAGGTCAGTACATTATCACCGTTAGAATCTACTAGATGAATAGCGTATGTGAGATATTGAGATTTAACATTTAATAAATCGTTTTCCGTGATCGTGACTTTAAATAATCCTCTTACCGCAGCACTATCATCGCCTGTAATAGCCACACCGTCATGTTCAATTATTAGATTTTGATTTTCGTCAAACGCTTGGAATTTAGGAGTGTAGCTCCCTATGTTCAAAGGTTTTTGATCAGCATTCAAAACTCTAAATTGTAATATATTATCAATATTTGTGAATACTTTAATTTGTCTACTATACACTGGTCTATACTCCGTGACGAATCCTGCTTCATTAGCAATAATGGTTATTCTGTTATTGACTAAATATCTAGGTACTATTTGCATAAGTATATTTATCGAGAAATATGTTATTAAAAGATATTGAACAAAACTTTCCATACATAAGCGTTGTCACATATGGTGGCAACGAATATGTCGGCATCATTGCTAATCAAGATCAGTATATTACAAGCATGTATGTATACACTAATTTAAAAACAGAACAAGAGAAAAAAGCATTTTTAGAACTAGGAGATACTTGGTGGTGGGAATCAAATAGAATGATTCCTATTAATATCTTTCTTAGAAATGAAATTCAACCATTTTCCTATGCAGTTCTTACAATGAATTCAAAAGATGTGAGAGTAAGCATAGGACCTTGTGTAAATTTAAATAATCTTGCAGTTAAAAGAGTAAAAAGAAAATCTGTACAATTGGTTAGAAAACCTAAGAGTTAACAAACCATACATTGTTAGGGCCTACTTCGTAATTTGATATTAATTCATTTACAGCTTTATTAACACCTGGATAGTCTATGTCGTGTCCGCTTAAAATTCCGCCTGAGTGTACTTTGTCCTTATAGGCTATTATGTCTTTGCTACATCCATTATAACTATGATCTGCATCTATAAAAACTAAGTCAACTTTAGGTATTTTGTCTACTACAAATGAACTATTGCCTTCAATAGCAATTAGTCTTTCATTATATTTCTTTTTTATATCATTAGTGTAAAATTGTTTGATATTATTATCTACTGCATAAATTTTTAAATTAGGGTTTTGATCTAACAAATGAAAAGTAGTGCGTCCGTCTCTAACACCTACTTCGGCCATTGTTGTAAAATTATTTTGCTTTATTAAATAGTTAAGAAAATGTCTTCTATTACTTTTACCCGACCACTCAACGGTCATAGGAACATGTAATAAGTCATTACGTCTAGCCATTTAATTGCTCCACTAATAAATTCATGTGTACTACTACTGCCATTGCGTAAGATACAGCATGCGCTTTCTTAAAGTAGTAATCACCATTAGTCGGCTTTGTCCACACTTCTTTCATTATCTCGTTCCAAGTCTTCCCAATCAGATGTCTCTTCGCGGGCCGTATCATAGCAAGGACGGCAGCTAACTGTTCCACGGAAGTTGGGCAAGTCTGCTTCAGAATTGATGTATGGCCATTTAAATGAAATAGTTGATCCACAAACTCTTCGTGTTGTAAAAGTTCCCACATTGGCTCTTTAGTCATAAGTTCTTCTAAGTGTGCTTCGTTGCGCACATCTTTGTATATGCTTACATTAAGAAAGTCGAGTTTAAAATAGCCGCGATCTTCTGCAGCCTTGTGTTCGATTGTGGAAATATTGTCTACAGGGCTATGTGGGATTGCAGTGACATACACGCCAGTGTTGTGTTTCTTGCCACTGTCTAAACGTGCAACATGATGTTGTATCTTAGATAATATAATATCTCTATTTGCAAAATCTATATCAATATCCGGCATTACAAATTGCTTTCCTTAGCAACATCTTTAACTAATTGTACATCATTAGATAATCGTTTAAACCTCATAGCCCAGTGTTTAGGATTTATAACATGATATACCATACTTAATTGTTCATCATTAAATTTACTTAGCATTTCTTTCCCACTAGCACAATTAAGAATCAGCCAAGGAGACATCTTGCCATCTTTAATATGCCATACTGCTCTGTTTAAGCTTACATGTTGAAAATAATGATTCCAAGGCGCAGGATCATTATCACTTGCCCATTCTAACATTGTTTGTATACTACGTTCTAACGCTGTAGTGACATCTTCTTTTAAAATAAATTCTAGTACATATTTCTCATACATTTCGTCTCGACACCAGTGATCTAGCTTAACTCCACTAGTGACAACATAGTCTATGTATCTGTCAGGATATAAAGGACGAACATTGCTAATAAAGGAACCAAATTTAACAAAAGCATTATAATAGGGTGACCCGACAAAATCCGCATACGTTTTTTCTTTTTTGTTGCCTGCACTGAGCGTATAGAATCTTTGGAATGCATAGAAGCCATGTCTTACTCTCTTTTCATCTTTTTGTAGCCATCGTCTTTTCTTTTCACACATGTGTGCTGCAAGAGTCTTCTCTCTTACATAAGAGCTTCCACAATATTCACAGTTATACGGTTTGTCAGAGCTTGGCGTCAATGCCATATTCTTCAGCCAATTGTTTGAGTTCTTTTTTTGTAGATAGTCCAGCAAGTAATTCTACCTCGTCTGTTTTCATGTTAGGATAAATTTGTTCTAGCAGTTTAACAGCTTTGTCGTTGCCGCCTGCTTTTTTCTTAAAACCAATCCAAGGATGAAACTCGTTCTTACCAGTTGCGCCGCTCATACACAACAACTGCCACATCAATTTTTGATGTCCGTTTTCTTTGCCGACACCGATTGTGTTGAAGTGTATGTTGTAATACTCATTGGTCTTAAAGATTGCAAGCTCTTGTTTTTCACGACTGCCATTAACACTAGCAACATATCTGTTCAACAACCAGAAACTGATTTGTTTCTTATGCTCGTCTTCTAGATGATTCCAAATGTCTTTTTCGTCATTGTCAATCCAGCTGAGTATTTCTTTTATTGCAAGTTTTTCTGATGCCATGCTTCTACGTCCTCTGGAGAATTAATTTCTATACCGTTATAGTATACAGGATTTATTCCGATTTGCCAACTATTTTTTAACCATCTTAGTTGTTCTAATTGCTCAATTCTTTCTTCTTCGGGTACAGGCAGTGAAGGATACATTTCTAATGCATTACGCTTGTATCCGTAAACGCCCAAATGCCAACTACCATATCCTGTTATACCTCTGCCAAACCATAATGCATGTTCGCTTGCGTGTACACACTTTACTGTGTTAGGATCGTCTTGCATCTTTTTTGGCATTGTAGCATACACTGTTGACACAGCATAGTACTGTAATAGGTTATGACATTTGTTGATTACTTCTGCTGTAATGTCCGGCATGTCGCCTTGTACATTGATAAATGTATTGTACTTGTTAAAAAAACTATTCTTGATAGCACCTGCACATCGTTCAGTGCCATTTGCATAATCTACTTCTTCAATCCAACAACAACTAGCACCAAACAGATTAAAGATGCGCATATCGTCAGTAAGCACATACGTATCTAACCCTGTCTTGCGACAGCGTTCATACACCCTGCGTATCATAGGAATGTTATCTAGTGCAATCAAAGGTTTGCCCGGAAGGCGTGTGCTACCGTATCTAGCAGGTATAAGAATTGCAGTTTTACTCATTTAGTTCCTTCATAAAATGCTATTGTATCGCTTTTCCATTTACGCACTGTATAACCTAAGTCTAACAACAATAGGATAGCGTTATCTGCTTCGTTTCTTTTGTTTTCAAAAAAGATAGTTGGACGATTTTTCTTAATTGTTTTTAAAGCACCTTGGATAACATAATATTCGTACTGTTCGGTATCAATTTTAATAAAATCAATGTTTTCAAAAAATTTAAAACTATCCAAAGTCTTTACTTCTACGTTGTACGATTCTCCTGACCAAGATGCAACCCTATCTTTGTGCAAAGATCCGTGCTCGGGATTATTTGTATTACTATTCATAGCTAAAATAGCTGTTGTATTTTTATCACCTAGTGCAATATCGTAGCATTCTAATTGTTTATAATTTGAAAGTTCTTTGTAGCTTTCTGGATTAGGTTCAAAACAAATAACTCTATTAAAAGTATCTAAAAACGGAACACTAGTATCGCCATTGTGTGCACCAATATCTATATAGGTATGAAATCCTTTAACATATGGCAAAGCCCATTCTTTGATCTTTCTTTCGCTCATTTGCCAAATCCTGTGTAATTTCTATCAACTGGAATCGTTTCTGTTTTGCGGTATGTGTACTTTACAATGTCTGACACTACGCTTTCGAACTCATCTAGTCGCAACATGTTAGGACCATCGCTAGGTGCGTTGTCTGGGTCAGCGTGTACTTCTAAAAAGAAATTTGTAATCCCCAAAGCACTAGCTGCACGAGATAGGCTAGGAACATAATCCCTATTCCCGCCGCTACTACTTCCGTTGCCGCCTGGCTTTTGTACGCTGTGTGTGGCGTCCAATACAATAGGACAATTAAAGTTATCAAGCATATAGTTAAGGCCGGTGAAATCAACAACCAAAGTATTATATCCAAAGCTAGTACCCCTTTCTGTGATCCACACTTCTTGAGCACCTTCAGTTTTTGAAAGGATGCCTTTTACATCCCAAGGTGCTAGGAACTGACCTTTTTTGATATTTACAATCTTATCAGTAGCACATGCTGCCGTAATGAGATCAGTCTGACGACATAAGAATGCAGGAATCTGCAGGACATCTACAGTGTCATTGAATTCCCTTGTAATACGATTTACTTGCACATAATCATGTACATCAGTAAGAGTTTTTACGCCTAGTGCTTCTTTTATAGCACGAAAGTCTTGTAGTGTTGATTCCATGCCCATGCCGCGCTTACCGTTAGCACTTGTACGATTTGCTTTGTCGTAGCTTGCTTTGAAATAATAATCTATTCCGTATTTGTCGCAAACACGTTTACACTCTTCAGCGACCTCCGAGCTTTGTCCTAGACTTTCGTGTTGACATGGCCCTGCTATAATTCTCATTACCATCCAATCCTTTCCCATGGTACGTTTTTGTTTCCAAAGTGTCCATATGTACAATTATCGCTATAATTAGTATATTTGAATAAATCAAATCTGTCAATAATTCCTTTTGGAGTCATATCAATATTGTCTTCAATAAACTTTTGAATACTTCGATTGTGTCCATTTGAATCTACATAGATACTTGTTGGCTCTTTAACACCAATAGCATAACTCAACTGAATTTGACACCAATCTGCCATATTATCTGCTACTACATTTTTAGCAAGCCAACGTGCCATATATGCTGCACTGCGATCTACTTTAGTAGGATCTTTGCCACTAAAGGCTCCGCCACCGTGTGGTGCAAATCCCCCATAAGTATCTACAATAATCTTACGTCCTGTGACACCTGCATCTCCGTCTGGTCCACCAATAACAAAGTTGCCAGTAGGATTAATGTGCCACACAGTATCGTCATCGATTAAACCACCGCATACTCGATTTACAGCATCTTTTATCGGCACTTTTATGCTGTGTCCAAATCCTTCGCGATGCTGATGACTTACTACAACTTGGTCAATGCGTTTTACACGACCACCTTCATACTCTACGCTAACTTGTGATTTAGCATCTGGCAGCATATAATCATACCCATCCAGTCGCATAGACTTTAATTCTTTAAGTATTTCGTGGCTGTAGTAAATAGGTGCTGGCAAGTATGCGTCATTGTCATTGCAAGCATACCCAAACATAATGCCTTGATCGCCTGCACCAAAGTTGTCTGTTCCCAATGCAATATCGCCACTCTGTGCATGAATTTCGTTGTAGATGTTTAGTTTATCCCAATGAAACCCATCCTGTTCATATCCGATCTCACGAACTTTGTTGCGGATGATTTCTTTGACTTCGTCATTGCTTACGTTGAAGTTTTTTACTTCGCCGGCTAATGTGACGTGATTAGTAGTGACAAGCGTTTCAACAGCAACACGAGTAGTTTCGTCTCCTCCTGCTAAACCAGCATCAACCAGTCCATCTGATATTTGATCTGCAATTTTATCTGGGTGTCCGTCGCTAACACTTTCGCTAGTAAAAATATAGTTATTCATTTAGTGTCCTTAATTATATAGTAAGTTGTGACTAATTTGTCAAGTTGTTTTTTTAGGGTTTCGTTTGTTTGAGATAATTCGCACAAGTTTTTCCATTCACTGTATTCTAATAGACTACCTTGTGCTCTAGCTACTCCTGCAGGATCGCCGCCTATGATCCAACGCGGTATTGTATTATGCGGAGGATCTCGATATCGAGCGTACACAACACCATCATCACGTTCGTATATCAAAGCTTCTCCAGGTATCATTTTAGTCATTTTTCGATAGCAATATCTAGCTTACCTTTTTTTGTTAATACAGAATAAACAATTTGGCCTTGAATAAAATTTGTAATTTTATTCTCCCACCATTCTTTCGATTCTAAAATCAAATGGGCATTTCTTCCGTCGGGCAATTTTTTTCTTGCAGGCAGTGTATCTATTCTTAACCAAATATTTTTTTCCGCTAATCTAGAAATATCAGCAAGCACAGTGTTTAACCATTCAGGTTCAATATGTTCTAGCACATCATTACAAAATACACAATCAAATTTGGCATGTTGTAGTTGTATTGCAAACATAGGCACTGCAGGATCGTATCCAGTCCATAGTGTATTAGGATAATTATTTTTTAAATGTGATAGTATAGCACCCTTGCCGCATCCATAATCTAGTGCATTCTTAGGATTCCACTTATCAAAAAACTTATAAAAATTACCTAAATCCTTAAGCTTGCCGCCGAAACCTCTAGGTCTATCCTTAGCAGCATGTAAGTATTTTAATTGAGTCAGATAATCTTTACTATACACTTGTGCCTACTGAGCGTCTTACAATGTCATTATGATTAAATTCTGCCCAGTATAGTTCAAATGCTACACCGTCTTCCAGTCCTTCAAACTGATGAATCTTACCTGGTTTGACTTGTGTGAAGTCTCCAGCTTCAAGAATAGTTTCATCAACTAATCCATCTTGATCACCGTCTTGCCAAACACGCACAATCATTTTTCCTGACTCTACAAAGAATCCATTCCATTTAAATTGGTGTTCGTGTTCACTACACTTGTATCCTGCTTTGTATTCAATACGATGAAACTCTAGTACACCGTTTGCGTGGATCAGTTCTGTCTGTCCCCAAATCTTCCCTGCTTTCATTGTCATCTTTCCTTCCTTTACATTAATTTTGAATAATCTATAGTTTCGCTTTGTCTGCTTATATCTTTAATAAAAAAAGCACATAAAGGCTTTGGTCCGTCTGTAATGGGTATGCTAAGTAATTGCCCATTTTTAGTTTTAGGAAAATACCATTTTACATCATTATAAAAATTAGTTATTTTGATATCACCAAATTCAAGTTTGAAACTGGACAACGGATTAAAAAGAAAAGCTTCAAATCCTCTATCATTAATACTTGTTAATGGTAATACTTCTAAATCATTCCCACTATAGCTATCACCTACTGCCATGCTCCAATCTACTGGCATCATAATTTCTTTTCCCATTATTTCCATAACTATTGCAGGACTACTAAATGATTCTAAGAAGATTAACGGAATAAAAAAGAAATCAGGATCTTTAGGATCCGAATTATCTAGTACAGCAAATCTTACGTCGTCCTCTAATTCGTCAGGTAAATTTGTTAAATTAAAACATTTATTTTCCAATGTAAGTATTCTCATAGTTAGTTCCAATCTACCTTTTCTATTGTGAAGGGGTACTGGGCTTCCTTATAAAACTTTTTACGTTGCGTAAGGTGCCGCTTCGCAAACTTACATGTTGATGTAAGGTCCCATATTTGCACGAAGTCTTTGTCCTTTGCCTTTCTTACACCTCTACCAATTGACTGGATTACTCTTACAAAACTCTTGCCCGGTTCAAGCAACACAAGATTAAAGATACGTGGAATGTTCAGTCCAACAGCCGCAACACCATATGTAGCAATGATTACTTCATTGGTGCCTTCGCGGATTGTGTCATATGTTTCTTTTCTGTCTTTGTTCTTTACAGCACCGCTTACAAATGTGCTGCCTGGAATAAGTTCTGCTAGTGCTTCACCTGCACTAATTCTATCTACTAGTATAAGTGTGTTGCCTGATTCTTTAACTGTGTTTAATAATTTGCCTATATATTCTAATCTTGCTTGATTAGTGACCAAATACTTTAATTCTTCTTGGTACCCTGCATGCGCTACGGTATCCATTAGCTGTACAATGTTAACGTGACACTGTGCAAGTACACCCTTGTCTTGCAATTCCTTAGCACTGATCTGTCCAATTACAGGACCTAAGCTAGCATGAATACTTTCAAATTCAAACTTCTCTTTGGGCACTGTGCCAGTTAGTCCCCAGCGGATCGGAGCATTACGTAGGTTGCGTGTAAGCAAGTTTTTGAGAACCTCTGCTTTGGCTTGATGTACTTCGTCGACAATAATAGTGCTTACACCTTCTAGGAACTCTGCCAGTCCTAATACTGCACTGCCGTCTTTGAACTTCTTGTCTAGAATGTTCAAGCTCTGCCAAGTGCAAATTGTATGAGTCTTACCTAGTTGCTTTCTGTCGCCGAAGTATACCCCTACGTCGAGACCGCAGTTAATATAGTCCTCTTCTGTTTGTTCTACTAACGACTTGTTAGGAACAATTACTAGAGACCTACCATACGGCTCACTTATGTGTGACAGCGTTGCTGTGGTAATTGTTTTGCCTGCGCCAGTAGCAATCTGTTGTAAGCTTTGTGGATTCTTAATAAAGTTGTTGATTGCTTCTACTTGATAGTCACGCAGAATAATATCTTCGCCTTCTGCGGGATGTCCCGCCGGCCACTTAACGCCTTGATCCTTCCAGTAGTTCTCTGTGACTTCTGGAAAGTTAAACTGCACAGGATGTCGATGATCTTCAATGTCTACAATTTGAACATTATTTTTTTCCAATACACTAACAATAGTATCAAGATGGTTAACATAGCCAGTGCCACCAATACCAAAGAAAGCAACCTTACCGTCCCATCGTCCAAGTTTGTATTGTGGCATATACTTTGCATATGGCACTTCGAACTTGAGAGCGTTTGCAAGCTTACGGCGTACATCTACTTCAAGTCCTTCTAGCTTGATGTTTACTTCATCTTCGATTATTAGTTTACATGATGCCATTAAATTTTTTCTACCTGACCTTTTAAAAACGGAGAACTATCATTATCATAATGAATGACTAAATCAAGTTCATTTAAATAATATTGTATTTTCGGGCTTGTCATGTATCTGTCGCTTCCGAACATAATTGCTGCTTTAGGTTTCCATTCAGTTTTTAATATTGTTTTTGGAAACTTATTCTTAGTAGTATACACTACTTTGGGGAAGTTGTCAAGTTTGCTGTTTAATTTATTGTTTTTAATATATTCATTAAATTGTTTATCATTATAATCTGCATTATCTTTTCTATAAAGTACACAAAAATCGTCATCTGCCAATATATTTTTAAACGATCCATAAGTTTTAACTAATTCATCAAAATCAGTATTTTCATTTAAAACAATCAGTAAAGGAAATCTATATAACTCAATTAGTGCTTCCGCTAGTCTATCAAAATTAAAAGTTTCAGGATTAATCAAAATTTGACGTTGATTTCTTTTTACTATTTTTTGGCCAAGAGTAGTAAGTTGGCTAATACTGCTATCTAAATCTATCTGATCAAAATGATGTAGGCCATATAACTTCTGTCTGTCCTTCAATAATGCTAAGTTGTCATTATCAGGATCTCCTATATCGGATATAATATATTCTATTGCTTTTTTATTTAAATTTTCAAGGTTAAAACTATAAACGCCTGGCACGTATTTTCGTTTGTTCTCATTCATAAATTTAATCTTTTCGTATTTCTCTTGTAGTTCAGTATCAATCTCGAAGTTTTTATCTTTGAGTGCATCGATTACATTGAATATATTTTTTTCCGACAGTGTAAAATAATGTATTTTATTTTCTTTATCGTATACTGCATCCTCATCTGTTCTACGAATTGTCTCTATCAAAGATATTAATTTTTTATTAAAGATGAATCTAACAGCAATCCAATGATTTGTTTTGTATGATTCATATACAGTGTTTCCGGGATGTTCTACAATTTTCATCCAACGACTACGATCTAGTTGTCTCAAAGGCAATCTTAAAGATTCTAAAGCAACATCAACATTGTAATCTAACGATGTAAACTGATCAGCATATTTAGATAATTTTTCTTTTGATAATTCGTATTGACGGTCTGTCAAACCTGTGCCTTTAAACACCTGTCTTGCCAAACTATATAATAAATTATGATCGCTAGATTCAATCTGTATTTTAGATTGTCCTTGCAGTCCTGCAAGAATCTCAAGAAGATCTTCGATGGTGTTTGCTACATTTTTCATAAGTTAATTATAACTTAAAATAGCTTACTTGTCAAGCGTTTATGTGGGATACCTTGACTAATTTCATCAACAGTATATTCTGTCCATGCGTAGTCGTTTAGCCACTGTGTTCTATCGGGCAAGGGCGGATTGTTGATGTTTGTAAGACTTTTAATACTGACGTCCCATGCAAGACTACTGTGACTAGTATAGGCAGGTATACCTTCTATAACACTGTGTATACCAGGATTGCTAGTCCAACTTACAGTACAATAGATATTACCAAATCTCATATCAAAGTCGTCGTATGTACCTGGTATTTGTCGAGGCTCTTGCCTATAAACATTTTTATATTGTGTTTCTATTGCTTCTAGTCTACATCTAGGATGAGGACGAAACAGTATAGGGCGATCAGTGTGTGCTTGTATGTTTTCAATAGTATCCATAACCCATTGACTCATGCGAGGTTGATTACGCCACTGTTCGCTCTTTTCGTGCTGTCCTGCTATAAGAACAAACTCGCCGTCAGTACGCCAAGGCTTTAGTCTAAGACCAAGTAGATCGCTACGCCTACTATCGTTCCCAGCATCACCGAAAAAAGCATCTCTATTAATCCCATTTAATCCTACCTTCCATGTTGTACCTCGCTGTATACCACCTACTTCTAAGACCACCACCGGTTTGGATTGCGAACGTGCCCTGTCCCATATAGCTTTATTCTGAGCCATTCGACCATTCCACAGAACACTCCAAATGACATCCACATCAGCAGTAGGGTCGTTGTCAACACAATGCCAGCCAAGGCTAGTGGCGCCAGCAGCAAAAGCATCAAAAATTGGTCCACTGTTAAGTGCGCCATATTGTCTCCATAAACTAAATTTCATTTGTAAATACCTTACTATATTTACAAAGGATTAACAATGTCAGACATAACTGTGATTACAACTTTCCATAAACCGGGGCTCGAGAAATATGCGCAAAGATTTTTAAATTCGTTTTCTGATCAGGTAGATAAACGCATTAAACTTGTTGTGTATGCAGAAGACTGTAATCCAATAAATCCCGATACTGATCAAATAACAGTATTAGATGCAAAGGAAGCATTGCCCAAATTAAGCGCATTTAAAGAAAAATGGAAAAATGATCCTAAAGCAAACGGTATACCGCCAGATGACATTAAGCGTAGACGTCCACGTGATTGGAACAAGGCCTTCAAATGGGATGCTGTTCGCTTTGCTAATAAAACATATGCAGTATTCGATGCATGTGAGCATTCAAAGGGATGGGTAGTTTGGATGGACGCAGACAGCTATATTCATAGTCCGTGGAGTTATAAAGACTTTATTGCATTACTTCCTAACAATGCTTATGTCACATATGTTGGAAGGGGCCGAGGATCACAGACATGGCCAGAGTGCGGCTTTTACGGTATGAATCTAAATCATCCTACCTGTCACGAATTTCTCAAAGACTTTGAACAAATGTACGAAGATGCAGACAACGGGATCTTTACACTAGAAGAATGGCACGACAGTTATGTGTTTGGTGAAATACTTAAGAAATATAAGGACTTTCCTTCACATGATTATAGTGCAGACATGTACATGCGAGAAGCAAAAACCGGCGGTGGCGGACACCCGCTTATTAATGGCCCTTTAGGTAAATTTATGGATCACATGAAAGGCGGGCGTAAAGATCAAGGAAAAAGCAAACCTTCAGATATAATGGTAAAACGGCAAGAAGCATACTGGCAACGTTAGACGTATTGGCGCATAAATTCCCATGCTTCGCCGCTCATAGTTTGGTCAAAACTCCAATGACACATAGCAATTCTTTCTAGCCATTCTTGCCTATCATACAACTTTGGATCTTCTAATCTTTTTAATGTACTATTAGCAACTTCCCCGTACATACTATATTCCTTAGCAGGATCCATTTGAAACACTGGCACGCCTTCGATTAGACTAGCAACTCCAGGACTACTGTTGAATAATACAGTTGCCCAAGCGTTTTTAAGGTCTTCTTGTATAGGCGTATCTTTATTACTTATTGTAACTCCAGGAATGTTAATCCTTAAATATTGACTAGTTTTTCCATCTCCTGGGTGACCTCTAACTACAATAGGCCTATCAGTATGTTTTTTGATCTGCATAATAACTGAATTACAAAATTGCATTACATCCATACCTTTCATGCTCCAACCGCCATTACGTTGTAAGCATACTAGAATATAATTGCCTTGCGTTCTATAATCTTTGACGTCAATACTTAAATCTTTTTTTATAGTTTGCCATCTACTAGGATCCACATCTTTATCAAAATAAAATCCTGTACCTCTAAATATTCCATCAAAGGAATATCTCAAATAATGATGAGGTTGATTTGATTTATTAAGATAAAGAAATAAATTACTATCAACAATAAGTGACCTTTTTTTCATAAGACGTTGATGATCAATTACTCGTTGTCTTAATTGAAGATGCGGTGATTTTTTACTATTTTGATGAACAAATCCTTGCAATACAGCTACATCGCAATCAACTATATCTGTTTTAAAATGATCGATTCCTACGTTGCCTTTAGAATTTACACCTTTTACAAAATTTGAAAGAATAGCCGGTTTTTCTGGTTTACTGTTCTTTGGTGGGATCCCACAGTGATAGCTCACTACTTTCATTTACAGTCCTCCAAGCATAACCTGATTCCATTTCAGGTATAGTAAATTGACAGTATGCAATATGATTCATAAATGCATTCATTTCTTCTTTTGTTGGTATTTTTGGTTTGTCAATATTTTCTATCTGTGTTTCGCAAATAGCTTCTGCGGCATTAGGACCGAGTACAAGAGCAGGCTTACCCTCCATTAGTGCTTCAATGCTTGCAATACTATTATAAGTTACCAAACAATGGACATCGTCTGCTAGAGCTTGTTGTATAGTTTTATTGGTAACTCTTTCTGTCCTGTTGGGTTTGAGACGTATTTCGATCGGACGGTCAGTATATTGTTTTAACTGTCTTACAGTTTGTTTAACCCATTCTTCTGGAGTTGGCTGACCAAACATATCCATAACTTTTAAACTAGGCGGACAAACTAAAATTTTACTTCCTGAGGTAAATTTTTTAAATTTATAACCGAACATCTTAGCTCTATCATTTGGCCTATCTATAATTGGACCAATTTGTTGTACATTATTTTTTGTAATACGATGTACCCATTTAGTTTTAGTATTGCCAAAATATCCAGTATCAACTGCATAAAATGTTCTTCCGGTTTTTTTACAACTGTCGATAGCTTTTCTACTTCCGCCACCTAATCCTCTTATTAGCATCGGAGTGTTAGTATCTTTTTCTTTATCCCAATTTGACAATTGCGCTTGCGAGCCTATTGCTAAACTTCTTAAGATAGGATCATACTGATGTCCGTTAGATTTATAATTAATTCCTCCTTCACTATCAATTGCAATTACTTTATTTCCCATAGTGCTTTTTACCTTTTCTGTAATACTCTCCCAAGTATCGTTATAATAGTAATTATTAGGATCTATTTGATAATTTAAAATTGCTCTAAATAAATCCTTCTTATCATCATCTAAACTTGTAAACTCGCCGGGCTTAGGTACTTTTAACCGATTTACACTCTTAATATACTTTTTTTCTACAAGCAACCAATCTGCGGCATACTCACATGTTTCGTATTCTTTAAACCACGGTCCGCCTTCGGTATAATGTAAAGCACATGGATGCCCGTCTTCTGGTTCTTTATACCATCCTACTAACCAGTTCCATTGATGATGAATTTTTCCAATTAGGTTATCGTTTAACCAACTAAATCTATGTAAAAATTTACCTGAAGTTGCTGGATTATTTACTAGTTCTTTTGTTAGTTCTCTATTAGCAGGATGACTACAATTCCATAATACCATTGAACTCCAATTTTTTCTTGGATATTGCGTTTGCTGTTTTCCATCCATCTTAGATCCTTCATCAGGAGTGTAATCGTGATGCACACACATAATAGCTTTTTCGTTATCTATTTTTTCAAACAGTTTTTCGATGCTTACTTTAAATAAGAAATCACAGTCTATGAATAAAGCCCAACCTTCAAATTTACATAGCTCTGGAATTAAAAACCTGCTAAATGTAAATTCTGTAGATCCTAGTTTATCTTCTTGTCTCCAATACATTCCTTGTTTTCTTAATTCTTCCAACTTTAAAGGAATAATTTCTATATTTTGTGGATGATTAGCTGTATCAAGAATACTTTGTTTTGCAACCTGATATGCAATGTCTTCTCTGCTATCGTACCCTATAAATATTTTTAGTGTTTCCATTCAATCTCTTCTTTCAATGTCTTCTTCATAGCATTTGCCCCACTGTATTTCGAGTACATGTGCATTAACACCATTGGGATTGCTTGCTTTATGCCATACTTCTTTGCCTATTTCATAAGGCATTGCGTGGGGCTGGATGTGAACGACACTTTGTCTTCCTTCCCATTCTGTTTCCATTTTGACAATACCTTCAAGAACAAGCCATTGTTCTGAACGCTCGAAGTGCTTTTGATTGCTTAAACTCTTGCCGGGGTAAATTACAAGTTCTTTTACTTTATATCCCTTCTCTGGCTTGTCGTCTAGTACACGCCAATAGCCCCAATCGCGTTCGGTCTTTTGTGTTTTCCACTCGTCAAGTATCCAACTGCTTGAATTAGCTTTGTTACTGCCGCCTACTTTAAATTTAAATTCAACATCGGTGTGCTCGCTGTATACTTTGTATTCAGGAGTGTTGGTGTTTATTCTATCGCCGCCGTTTGCAAATACAAGATTCCAGCTACTGCCTTTTGTTGACAATACTTGCATAATAGCATTACACGCACTATCGTCATCATCGTTGAATGCAATTACTTCGTCGACACATGCAAGTTCTTTGATAATTGCAGCACGTTCTTCTAAGGGCATAAATGGTCTGCCTTTTTTACGTGCAAGCCATTCATCTGAATTGACACCTACTACAAGATGATCACCTAATTCCCGTGCTTCTTTAAAATATGCTATGTGCCCCGAATGCAAGGGATCAAATCCGCCAGTCACTAATACCACTGTGTTCATGTAGATATTTATATTAGTAGTTTATTTTGTGAATTTTATTTGACTTGTACATACTGTGATCTGTCAACTGTACCTTTAGGTATTTTTTTAATTGTGCGTTCTGGCCAACGAAATCTATGTTTACTCTTATAATGTATAAGTTTAGCATGCATTTGCGGTTTCTTAAAATAAAAGTTATTATATATATCGCACGGAAAAACATGAATGTTTGTATTATGTCTTGTGACTGTTGTGCCTGTATCACTAGAACTAACATGACATAGCTTATTAAGTTCAACTTGATCACTTACTGCTGTTTCACATTGATTGATCCATTGTTTTACAAAATTTTCTGCACGAATGCTATTCCTAACAAAAACTACACCTGCATTAATAGGCAATCCGTTTTCTTTGTCTTTAGGATTTCTGCCTGTCACACCTATATCAAAATTTTGCATTGTAATTTCGTCAAATCTGTCCCAAACAATTACATCAGCGTCGATCCACACGACATAATCATTTTTTGGAATGTTTTTCATAGCATCATATATAATACTGGGCTTGCAAGGAATCTTTGCTCCTATGTTATCGCTTACCCTTCCTGTAAAAGGTTTTCCAGTATCTAACCCGCCCAAATCGTATATTGTTGTTTTGTACCCTAGTGTCTTTGAAGAGTCAGCGCATTTATAAACATATTCTTTAAAATTAGCATCAGCTGCTGTAATAACGTGTATATCGCTCATTAATTTTTTCCTTTTTCTGTGACATGAAATCCACGTTTTTCTCTTTCTTGGAATGGAAAATTATTGATTTCTAAATATTCAGCAAGAGCATTCTTATATTTCTTATTTTTGCAATCTGCAGACAACCATAAAAATTCTTGAACTAAATCTCTATCTAAAAATGGATACCTAGTTTCTATGCCATAATTTCCTGCTACATATTCTTCTTTATTTAGATATTGTATTTGTGTTCCATCCCAAAAACTATGCCACGGAAAAAACCCTTCTAACGAGTCTGGAAATAACCCGCCAAAAGAACTGTGTTTATAGATCTTTTTACCTGCAAATCCGTAGTCGCTTAATATTTCGTCAGCACCTTGACCACTAAAATAGATTCTTTGATTTCTGTGGTTAGCATATTTACATATAGTTGTTAACCCGACACTTGCTTGATCTTTTTTAATATCGTAATCAAAAAATTTATCTTTGTAAAAAAAGTCTTCACATGTATCTCTTAGCTGTTTTCTATTTGCTTTAAATTCTTCAGGCTTCATGTCTATTTTTACAACATCTTTGATAATAGAAAATCTTTTATTTAGAACATCGTGGTTTTCATTGTTAATAATACTATATGCAGTAAACTTTTTATTTTGTTTTGTTAATTCGCAAGCAATCGCACCACTATCATACCCACTACTCAATCCCAAAAACATTCCTTTTTCTGTGTTAATAGATCTTTTTTGTATGCTTGTTTGAAATGCACTAATCCAGTCATCATATGTATTCTTATGTTGACGTAGATCAAAATTAAAATTTTGAAATTCGTTTGTTTGCGTGTGGCTCTTTAGATCAAATATCTTAGTAGTGTTTGCATTTAGTTTTTGAGCGTTTGAAAACCCAAGTTGTGTAAGCTGGCTTTTATAACTAGCAACAGCAAATCCATTAGAAAAATCAAACCAAAGAGGTTTGCATGCAAATGTATCTGTACTAATAATTATTTTATTTCTAGCAAAATCTATCAAACAAAGAGCAAACTCTCCGTCGAGTAATTTTGTAAATTGTTCACCATGTTCTAAATACAAGTCTATTAGACAGTCACCGTCTGACTGATAATCACCGAACGTTTGGAAATTATATATTTCTCCATTAAAAACACATGCAATGTCGTTCTTGTAAAAAGGTTGTGATGTGTATGTTCCTGTAATGTGCAATAGATTATGTAAAAATTGCACACCATGTATTGTTTTAATATTCGTAAGATCAGGTCCACGTTTTTTACAAAACTGATTCGACATTCCTATAGAACCTACGTTTGTGACACCAAACCCACACATTTATTTTTTTATCCTTTCTGGATTTCTTTTATCTCTACCATCAATATACATTCCGCCCACTGGACCTGGCAATACATGTATTTTAGAAAGGAGTTCATCTGGATTTATAAATCTATCTCCTGTTTTCTTCACAGCATACAGTCTCCATTTAGAAATAGATTTTGATGTATGAGGTAATATTGCTGTATCTATAAATTCATAATCCGAAAGTTTAGTTATATTTTCCCAAAAAGATAAATCATAATAATATTGACAATGTCCTCGTTTAGTAAATTCAATATCAGGACCGATATGTATGGCAATTCCGCCAATTTTCAAACTATTATGAACATTTAGGAATGCTGTATGTTGCGATTCATATGGTTCGACATGTTCAATTGTTCCTGCATTTGTGATTACGTCAAAGTATTCTTTGTATTCTAAAAAGTCCTCTAACTTTGACAAATCTTTAGCCAAAGCACCATGCAATCCATTTAAATCTACAGAAATGTGTTCATATCCTAGTCTAGTAAAATATTCCTTGCCTGTAGTTTCAGTTATTTGTTTGTCTGGACGAATTACTTGATTACCAAGTTCTAACATTTTTAGACCATTAGTTGAATCATATACTTTTCCAATCTGGTCATTTATCCAATTTAGATATGACGTCTTATACCCCATTTACAACTTCCGTTTTATGAAAAATAATCCACTTTCGTTTATGTGTTTTCCATTTTCATTATTAAATTTAGTGCCGGTAGACAATTTTCTAATAGTTAATGAATCTTCTTCGCTCCATTCAAAACCTCTGCTATCCATGTGTTCTATCCAATAGTCCTGCCACTGGCAGTTTACATGATGATGACCACGTTGCCCTGGAGTTCCGTGAGTCATAAAAATATATCTTCCGCAACATAAAGTATCTAATAAATTACTAATAAACTTTTCTTCTACATGCTCAACTACTTCAACACAATTTACCATATCAACTGGTGCTATATAACTTTGCTCTGTCAAGTCGACCTTAACTGTAGGAAATATAGCATTGTCTACATTCTTTTGCAAACCTTCTATCGCGATAGATTCTAAACCTTGTTCTGAAAACCATTTAGGTGCATGCCCGTATCCGCTGCCTACATCCATTACCGACTTAATTTTATACTTTTCTATAACATAATTCCAACTCTCTGGGCAAAAAGTGTGTCTATTTAACTCAACATTGTTTCCACCTAAGTGTGGGTGTGCATCGTCTAATACAACTTTTGTCATAAACTCTCCTTAAACAATTACTTATTCGTTAATGTAATACTCAAAATTATTTCTTTCTTTAAGAATTTTTTCAGTGAAAAATAGCTCTTCTTTACCCCAATCATGTCCTTTTTGACGTTCATCTTTTTTTCTCTTCCTTGTATAGTTGTAAAAGGTATGAGTTTTTTTCCAATCAAAACCATATATATTTACTTGCCTCGGTTTTGCAAAGGTTAAAAAGTACAAAAAAACAAGTCCTATAGAGGGACGCAAATCATTAGAAAAATTTCCATAATCTTGTATTTTTTGTAAAATAAAGCTAGGCATGATATATATTGGATTAGGTAGAGATTTAGAAAAATCTCTTGGATTTTGATATACTTGCATCCAATTTGCATTTGTATCTAAACTAAATAGGTCGACCGACTTTGCCCAATTTTCATTATTATAAACTATCCAGTCAGTTTTAGATCCGTGTGTTTTATAACTATCATGATTTATTCCTAGATTAAATCTGCAAACAATATCATTATTATCTATATGCCTACCAAATTTTCTCTGATATAAAGATCGTGCATTACCTACAACAGCTATCGATTTGTTTTCAAACAACTTGTATAGGTCTTGGTGTACAATATCTAATAGAGGCATTACAAACTAGCGTCTTCCATTCCCGCTACACGTAGCTTGACTACATTTGTTATCTGCCATTGCTTTTGATCAAGTGCTTTGAGTACACCCAACCACTTATTGCGCATAAGAGCAAATTCGTTAATAATTTTTTCGTAGTCAACAACGTCTGCCTCACCGTCTACGTATTTTTCAACGTCACGGCTTGACAGAGCTCGTTGATAGTTTTCAAGATATTTCTTAAAGTACGAGCTACGCAATCTACGTAGCTCGATGTTTAAGTAGTTTAAGATTGCTTCAATTTCTTGAAGCTGATTGAAACGATGTTCAACAATGCCTGGCATAGCAGCCGCAGCCTTTTCAACATTACCCACAAGTTTACACTCGTTTTTTGCTTCGCTAAGTTGTGTTTCAAAATATGCAACAGCATCAGGTATCTTACTAATGTCACGACTAACTTCGCTATACCAGCCCATTATTCATCCCATTTGTCTTCTTCTTCAAATACTTCGTCTTCGTCTAGATCTAAATAGTAATTAATTGCATGATCCAATGTAGCATCTGTACCTAACAAATCAGTAAATGCTTCATCACTTACACCATAATCAGCCATTAAATCTACAAAACGTTCAGCAGCCATCTCGACATGTTTTTTGTCAAGATATTCTTTAAACATCATCCAAACATCAGCAATTTGTTCTTCATTCATTAGTAGTAGTTTCCTCGATCAGTTCGTCAGTTGCTTCTTCGTCAACTTCTGAGGTATTTACCTCTTGAGTCTCTTTAATTAAGTAATCTGACATAACCTTATCGAGTAGCGGGCCTACCCATTTTTTACGATATTCAAGAATTTCTTCACCTTCAAGTGTAGTATACTTCAAGCGATTACCACTCTTTTCAATAACGCCTTTTGCTTCAAATAGTTCAAGCAAGCCGCTATATGGATTCATACCTGTTTCGTATGGAATCTTAACCTGTACACCTTCAAACGGTTTAGCATAACGAGTCTTCATAACCTTACAGCCTGCACGAATACCGCGCACTTCTGAAATCTTATTGCCGTCCTCGTCTTCTTTTAGTTTTAACTTCTTCATTGCAACAACAATACTACTTGCATATATAAAGCCTTGACCACCTGAGATCTTATCATCTGGGTCAAACATGTCCTGACTTGCATATGTATGGTTAGTACACACCAGACCTACATTATAAGAACCAATCATGTTAACTGTATTACGCACAAGTGATGTTAGTGCTTTAGGCTTACGGCCCATGTCACCTTTCATATCACCTTTGTTAAACTGATCAACATCAGTAGGTGTTAGCAACATACCTAATGAGTCAATAACAAATAATACCTTAGGACGATCTTCTTCGTTCATTGCTTTGTAGTCTGCCATAAACGTACTAACAGTCTTAGCAACGTCGTCAATCATTGACATGTTTAGTTTAAGTAGTTTTTCTTCTGAAGTGTCTACGTCAAGTGCTTTTAGCCATGCTTCGTCAAGTGCGTTTTCTGAATCGATAAGCACAACAAAGATGCCTTGATCTTGTGCATATTTTACAATATTACCTGCACAGATATATGATTTACCTGCACCTGACTCGCCTGCAAACACTGTGACTTTACCTAGAGGAACACCTTTATTCCAGTCGCCTGAAATAAGATAGTTGAGTGCAAAATTGCCTGTTGAAATCCAATCTGTTGGATCGTTAAAACCACTACTCATACCTGTAATGGATTTTGTTAGTGAAGTCCGAAACTTTGTCGGATCAAATGCCTTATTCGCCATAATGTCTCCTAATCTAAAAAGCGTAAAGAACCCCCAAGCAGTTCTTTCCAGCAACTGATGGGGGCCGTGTTATTACTGTCCTTGACGTGCGCGGATCATTGCAAGAATGTCCTGTGCGCCGCCGCCTTCTGCAGGAGCCGCTTCAGCCTCTGGTGCTGGAGTTGGCTCAGGTGCTGCCTCTGCTACTGGAGCAGGTGCTGCCTCTGGCATTGGTGCTGGAGTTGGTGTCGGAGCACTTTGGCTAGTAGCAGTTGCCTGTGGGCTTGCTGCCACTTGCGGGTCACCTGTACGCTGTGCCATACCTGCTGGGCGGAAGTATTGTCCCCAACGATCTGCATCATATGCTTCACCGTCTACCGACGCTTCAAACATTTCTTGCATTACTTTAAGTTCAACATCAGTTGGCTTTTTAGGTAGGAAGTCGTTTAGATCAAACAACCCGTGTGTGTTAACTGCATTCATTTCTGCATCACCTAGTGGACGCTCGCGACGTGCCCAGTTAGATGTTGAATAGTCTGCATAGCCGCCTTTAGATGTTTTGTTAAGACGGAAGTCCACACCTGCTGTGTAATCTGTTGGCAATTCTTCCATGTCTGGATCCATAAGCGCCTGCTTAATGATCTGGAAGATTTGAGGTCCAATAATGAATCGACGAATCGGATTCTCGGGAGCCTCATCATCTGCGATTGGATTGTCTGTGACAAAACCTTGGAAAATATAAGAGCGTTTTTTCCAGTATTTACGCCCCATATCTTCTAGTGAAGGATCTTTAAACCATCCACGTACTTCGTTGAGAATATTACAAGTCTCGCCATACATTTCCATACATGGAATTTGTACTTGTACTGGACGTGAATCTGTTTCACCTTTTACGCCAGCAAACGGAAGTTTGATAACCAAACGCTCTTTCCAAAAGAAAGTGTTGTCTGCATTACCGTCAGGAAGGAAACGTAGAGTTGCACTCTCGCCTTCTTTCATATTCCAAAATGGATAAATTGGGTTTGGACCGCTTGGTCCTTTGTTGCCGCCAGCGTTTGCTTCTTGCGCTTTAAGTTTAGCTCGAATTTCTGCTAATGATGCCATAGTGCCTTTTCTCCTATAATGTTTGCCTATATGCGTTGTGCCTTTAATTGTATAGCACATGTTATATACTACACAACTTTATTTATCTTGTCAACCTATAATTGCCAAGATTTTCAAGAATTTAGCCGAACTTATAATCCGGCTAATCTTCTTAAATCTTCTGATTCTTTTTTGTACTTGTCTTTAATGGCGCCTAGTTCTTCTTCGCTCGCACCGTCTCTTCCGGCTTGTGCAAGAGCAGCCATGCCATCTTTACCGTATTTCTTTTTGCCTGTGTAGTACTGTAGTCCTGATTCTTCAACTTCGTCATCTTGTGATTCACCCATACCTGAATCTTTTCTAGCTTGTGCAAGCATTGGCTTTAGTTTAGCCAACTCTGCTTTTACTTGAGGTACTTTAGGATGATTAGGATTATTTCTAATCAGTTCTTCAAAGTCTTTAATTGACTTTGCAATAAATTCGTACGAACCTTTGACTCCAGTTGTTATTAAGTTATCAAGGTCATTTTGCTCATACTTTTCGCCTTGCGCTTTAAGTTTAGCTTGAATTTCTGCTTGATCTTCATCTGTTAAGCCCATTTTGTCATATATAGCAGGACCATATTTTTGTTGTGCCATTCTCAACAGGTTTACCACTCCGTATTTTGCTGTTGCGACATCACCAAAAAACTGAGCTACTTTTGATCCCCATTCGGTATTTGCAATTGCCATTGAAATAGGGCCACCCGCACCTAACTCTGAGATGGGTTCTTCTTGTAGTTCAGGATCTCTATATCCGTTGAATTCTTCAAACTTTGCATTTACAGCTTCAATAAATGACTTAGCAGGATTAATGTACTCTTCGCCGTAATCTTTTTCTACTGCTGTTAGTACTGCTGTTTCGCCTTTTGGAAACTGTCCTGTTTCACGATCATACATTGACAAAATAAACTCAGTAACTGGAATCTTTTTGCCATCTATTTCTATTTCGTCTTCGTCGTTGTCACGTGCTTTGTTTAATGCTTTTGAAAATTTATTTCCTTCATCTGTTTTATCACCACAGATGCATGGACTTTCGCCGCAATCTTCACACATGGATTCCGCAAATTGTCCCATAGTTTCTTCGAATGCACTCTCAAGTTCACTTTCATACTTTTGGAAGCCGCCTGGCGGCAGCCCTCTAGTAGATCCACTTGGTCCTGATCCCATGAAGTATGGCATTTTAATAATCATACCTGGCTGAATCATTGACGGATCTTCAATGTCTGGGTTTTCATCCATAATAGCTTGTATTGCCGTATCTCTATCATGATTTTGGAAGTTATCATATTTAAACTTCATATAGATGCTGTACAATGTATCACCTGGTTGTACTTTATATGTTTCTGCAGGTAATCCAACTTCGAGATCATCAACAGGAGCTTCGCCTAGTAGATCGCTTGCACCAACAATTTTAGCCTTTGTTGTTTCGCTCACTAGTCTATAAACAAATGGGAATACATCTTTAAGTTCTTCATTAAACTGTTTTATAGTAAGTTGATCAATCCAATTTTCGGCGACATCCTCTGGCACATCTTCAAACACCGGCTGTTCAAAATTTTCAAATGCTGTGCGATATGTTGATTCTTTCTGTAGGGATGATATTGTTTTTTTGATGTTGTTTAGTCTTTCATTGACAGGAAGCATGTAGCCACTTAACCCTTCTGCCATTACACTTGAACGATTTACGTACGATTTAAACTTTTTAAGGCTGTTTAGCTCCTCTGAAAGTCCTGTAATATGATTACCAAAATCATCAAATGGTTTACCGCCTTCTGCCACATGACGTGCCATTGCTCTTGCACCGTTGAGATGTTTAAAAGGATATTTAAATCTTTCTCCTTCAGGTGATTCGATAAAGATAGAACTTATATTTTGAATTCTTCCTGTTGCTGATTCAGTGTTTACTGGTTTACTATGCTTGATTGCTATCCTTGCTTCTCCGACATTTTGATAGCTGGTCTTGCTAGTACCATACATCTTTGATTCGTTCATTGTATCATCTCCGGTGCGATTTGTGGCTAAAAATTTGTAATCTCTTTGATCTAGATTTGATTTATTAATATTTCTTGTGTCAAATTTCAGCATACGTTTTTTGCTAAATTGACGTAATTCTTTTAAAAAGTCATACCAGTTTTCTCTAGTAATTATATCTTCGTTAGCAACAAAATCATTAGAATACATTACTTCTACTGTTTCATTTGATAAACTTATACTAACTTTGCCAAGTTTACGATCGCCCTCTGTGTAATCAAAATCGTAAAATCTTGATTCATTGGGTTTGTTTGTCACTTTACCTTCGCCGTCACCGATAGTGATACTAGGAAAGCGACCTCGTATTTTATTAAAAAGTTCTTCTGCTATTAAATCTAAATTCTTCATTGCTTTGTATTTATCAATAGTTGGTGCTTATGAAGATCGGCATAGGTGTTTCGTAATCTTCTAAGTCTTCTGCTTGTGTGAAGGTATTGTAAACTCTTGGATCCCAATCTTTGAGTACATCCATCATTCTTAAGGTTAGCAATGTGGCACTAACCAAATCATCAGTCATGCCAGGCTTTGCTTGATAACTTGATGCTGTAGCTATAAATCCTTTTAATTCTGAAAGCAATGGTTTAGATTTTACTATCATTTTATCATTTTCTACCATTGTTTTCAATCGACTACATGCTGTAATCTTGGTGCTATGTGTAGTATTAAAACCTTTACGGAACTTGCGCACATGTCCTTTGCGAATTGGTTCAGACACAAAAAGGCCTGGTATATTCTCTTCCCCGAAATCGTTTATAACGATTAGTGCTGCTTCTCCGATACCATTGTTTTCTACACTCCAATATATACCGTTAGGATTTTTTGTTTCTTCCACAAGATATTTACATATATCGGATAGTACCCTAATCTGTCCTGGTATAGCTGTTGTATTGTGTTGCCACTCTGCTACTTGTTCATAAGTAGGCAATTCAAATACCTGTATAGCCGCATAGTCGCCGCCTGTACCCATACTAGGGTCAAGTGCTACACAATATGTAAACTGGCTTGTAGGTTTTTTATACCAACGAGTTTGACCCATATTGAGAATAGGCGATACTCCTTCCATGGATGAAAGTTTAATTGAGTTAATTAGTGTTTCGTCAAATACTAAAAACTCGCAACCGTATTCACGACGAAATTTTTCTTCGCCGATACGTCCGATTTCTTCGTCTCTCCATTTTTCGTCTCTGTCAGGATGTTCATCCCAGCTTGCAACAAAACTATGAAACCCGTTAACGCCGAGCTCTTGTTCATTACCGTGCTCGTCGAACTTTTGCTCGGCCTGCTTCCATATTTGTGCAAATGTATCTTCATCACTGTTAGGTGTGCTCGTAATAATAGCACGGCCACCTGTTGCTAGTGTAGGTGATATCGAAGTCCAAAATTCTTCAGCAATGTTAGGTTGCACGAATGCAAACTCGTCACAGTATAGTAGCGAGATTGACATACCACGTCCCGTGTTGCCTGTTGTTGTTTGTGCTACAATACGTGAACCATTTTCAAATTCAATTGACTGTTTATTATAACTTGTGACGCCTGCTCTAATATGATCTGGACAAGTTTCGTACACAAAGCGTATGCGTGACATAATCTCCTGCGCACCTGTGTATTTGTGTGCAGCAACCAGGATAGTTTGATCCGGATTATACATTGCATACCAAGCAAGATAGATACTAGCACAGGTTGTTTTGCCTGTTTGTCTAGGCATCATGTTGATATTAAAACGATAGTTGTGATAGCTGTGCATCAAACGTAATTGATACTCATATGGATCGAACAGCAACTTGCCTTTTACAGGGTGTTGAATAAAAGCAAAGTGACGTGCAAAATGTAAGTAGCCTTCATCAGGATCCATGCATTTAACAATGTCGTCAATCTGCGCTTCAGTAAATGTTTCTTTTTTATTGGCCTTCTTAATTAAGACGCCGTCTAATGATGCTGCCATACTATTATTTAACCAAAAAAATAGGGCCCGCAGGCCCTATTGAATTATTTGAAAAATTACTTGTTGTAGCCTTTTTCTTCTAATGCTTGTAATAGTTGAGATTTAATTGATTCTACAGCCATTGCATTATCACCATCTTGCGCCTTTGCATACGCCTTCTTCTCTCTATTAAGACCGCCACTTAGATCTTTAGTCATATGCTTGTGATCTTTGTAGTCTTCTTCAGGAGCATTGTCCCACTCTTCTTCAACATTTTCTTCTGGTGTATCCATCATACGCATCATGTTTACCATATCGTCGTGCTTGTCAACTGGACCCACATGCATATCTGCAACAGGAGATGCGTCTTTTGCTCCTGCTAGCTGCATCATACGAACTAGATCTTTAACATTTTCTTCACCGCTTGCATTGAGTGTCACACTCATTGTGACTGGATTGCCTTCGTTTTGCGGCATTGGCATTTGGCCGCATTCGTCTAATTCGCTCATTATACTTTCCTTTAAAGGTTGTCTATCTGTTATGTTGTTGTCCCAACTAAAATCTGCTCTTATTCTACCTTGGCTGTCGGTACGCCCAGGAGTTTCTGTTCTTTGTTTTCCGTGCTCACTTTGTATCTGTTTCCAAAATCTATTACTATTTGCAATACTATAATTAGTGTCAGATCCACCCATGTATTTTTTGTTGAAATAACCATAAAAAGCATTATTCAAATCTGCTCTAGCAATTTGGTAATTAGTATTAGTACTTGTAGATTTTCTAGCTAGTTCTCTAATAGCATCCATGTAATAATTATTTAACGTGCCGCTTCCGCCAGCTATAGGTGCACCATTTAATAGCATTTGTTCTGCTTTTTTCACAATAGGATGAGTACCTGCTCTCATTTGTGCAGCAACTTTTTGAACATCTTGTGTTTTGTTGCCTGTAGAGCGTGTGGTAGTAGTTGTGCTAAACTTTGAATTATATTGCTGCAAAAGTTTTTTTGATCTAGGATCACTACTACCTTGTAATTTTTTAATTAAACGGTCTAGTTCGGCTCTTTCGTCTTGTGTTAAAGCTTCTGTAAGTGATTCCATTAATTTTAACATGTCGAGCATGCTAAAATCTGTGCTTGCTGTTTGTATACCGCGTTCTCTGCCATCGCGCTCTGCATCTGGTTGCCCTGCTTCTTCATCAGCTTTTCTTAATAATTCTTCTATCCGCGAAATATCTTTATCTGTGACAGGATTTTCTGCTGCTGGTGGATTTGTTTGATCTCCTCTTGGATCAGTTGCATCTGGATCTGCTGCTGGTGGATTTGTTTGATCTCCTCTTGGATCAGTTGCATCTGGATCTGCTGCTGGTGGATTTGTTTGATCTCCTCTTGGATCAGTTGCATCTGGATCTGCTGCTGGTGGATTTGTTTGATCTCCTCTTGGATCAGTTGCATCTGGATCTGCTGCTGGTGGATTTGTTTGATCTCCTCTTGGATCAGTTGCATCTGGATCTACACTTCCGGTGCCACTATCTGTACTATCTGCATCATTTTCTGCGTCCGTCTGCGGTGCGTCTCCGCCTCTTGTGCCATCGCCTGCATCGCCTGACTGCGTTGCACCTTCTTCGCCGCCTGTTTGCGGAGCAGATCTTGCATTTAATAGCTCTTGCAATTTAGCCATGGTAGTCGGACCAGCCTCGCCGTCTACTGTTAAGCCGTTTTGTCTTTGGAATTCTTGCACTGCCGCATAAGTTCCACGACCATACTTGCCGTCAACACCGTTTGGATCAAAACCTAGTCTGCTAAGTCCTGTTTGTAAATCACGCACACTATCCATTGCCTGACGTCCACCGTCATTGTAAGCATCTAATAAACTAGGCGTTTCTGTGTCTAGTCTACCTGCTAGTGAATCACCTTGTGGTGCATTATCAGCACTATCAGCATCTAGTTCTGCATCTGTTTGTGGTGCAGGTGTTTCGCCCTTAGTATCAAGTCTTGAAGTTGGAGTACCTGAGTCAGCACTATCAGCATCGTTTTCTGCATCAGTTTGTGGTGCTGCTGGTGGATTTGTTTGATCTCCTCTTGGATCAGTTGCATCTGGATCTGCTGCTGGTGGATTTGTTTGATCTCCTCTTGGATCAGTTGCATCTGGATCTGCTGCTGGTGGATTTGTATCAACTTGTGGCGCTTCGTCAGAAGCTGGTGTTTCTGGTTGTGCAGGAGCAGTTGTGTTTGGCTGTGCATCTTGCGTAGGTTCAGGCATGTTGGGCGAATCTTGTGAATCCAAAGGCTCATTTTCGTCTGGGTCAGATACTGGTTGCGCAGGACTGTCTGTCATTATACCTGCAAGTTCCTCTGGATTGTTTCCAGTAGCATCTACACTTTTTTCAATTTCCTCAGCGTCTTCCTGATCCCAACCTAAGTCTTTAGCAATTCTATCGGCTAATTCGCCTTCTTTTAATTCTGCTAATTTTTTTGTTTCTGTGCCAAAGGCATCGGCAATTTTAATATAATCTCTAATATCCATCTCAGCTTCCTATTGGACTCGTTGTATTCTGCTTATCGCCAATATCTTTTGACTCACCTGCAGGTGCGCCTTCCATTGGGTCAATTTCGCGCTCTTTGCGAGCTGTTTCTAATTCTTTTAGGAGATCCATAACTCTATTACCGCCGACACTTTCTTGCGCACTTGTTCCGCCCATGTCTTCTGTAGTAAGCATAGTTTGGTATTCGCCTGCTTCTTCTTGCGACTGTTGTTCTTCAATAGGATCAAACTCACCTCGTACAGTGACATGACTGTGTGGCACTTTACAGTTTTGTACTACGTATTGTTCTAGGATATAGCTTGTAGTTGGATACTTAACTTCAATATCGTATGTAGTGACTTCTATATTTTGTAGCTGCGGAAAGTCTAACGGACGTTCTGTAATTGGTGCTCTTTTACCTGCACCCATATTTACTACTTCAAATTTTTGCATATGTGTTTTAAGATTGTTGTCAAAATCTTCGGGCAATTCGCCTGCAACACGAACTTTAAATTTGTAAGTCTTTTGACTTTCTTGTAATAATTCTTTAAATGATTTCATGGCCACTTCCTATTATATACTATTTATCCATGTTCTTAAGTTTTTCTAGCAAACTATTACGGTCGGAAATAACATATCCTTCACCGTTAACGATGTCGCTCCCGTCGGAGGATCCTTCTTTGTCTAATTTTTCTTTCTTAAGTTGTAGTTCGATTGTTTTTAGTTTTTTGTCCATTTTAGCAACTTTAGCATCGAGACTAGTTTTCAAAAGGCCGCCTGCAACTTCAAATATTCTACCACTATAACGACTTTCTACGTTCATACCTAGATCCATTAAATCGTCGTATGCTTGTGCAGCCTTATCAGCAATATCATCTAGCTCCGAGTCTGCTTTATCACCTAAGCCTTTTACACTTGGCAGAGCACTTGCAATTTTATCAAACTCTTGCATCGCGCTAAAAGTTTCTTCTTGCTCAACAATAGCAGCCTCTGCTTTTTCTTTGTTTTTTTCTTCCTGGATCATTTCTTTTGAATCAGGTAAATTTAATAAATCTTCAAGTTTTTTGGTCATAGTAGTGGTCCATTATATACTACTATTATTTATCGTTTACCTGTGTGGAATATATCAGTTTCAGTTATAACCCTAAAGAATATACCCTTTTGTTTACACCATGCTCTAGCAGCTTCCCATTTTGCTTGATTAACTACCCAGTGCGCTTGATTAGCTCTACTGCGGCCGGTTTTTTCTTTTATAGTTTGATTGGCAGGTTTTACTTCAATTAGTTCTACTCTTTGTTTACCGCCCTTGTCTGCATAAGCAATAAAAAAGTCAGGTACATAAATTGTATATTTTCCTGACAGAGGATTTCGATATGGTATTTTAATACTTTCACTAGCCCATTGTGCTACGCTAGGATGTTCATCGCAAAATCTCATAAAAGCAAATTCCCAGCTACTTCTATAAGTAGGACTTTTTGTACCTATGTATTTTTCTGGAAATTTACAATTAAACTTTCCTTGCGCAAAACGGCTCATACCACAATATTACGTCTTTCGATTTTTTCAGTAGATCCTTGAATTTTATATCCTAGTACACTTGTTCTTAATCTACTATAGTTGAGTATTTCGGCAACTACTGCACTCAATTGAACTTCATTAAATCCTTTTAAGGTATCAAGAAGTGTAAAAACTTTTACGCCGTCGATTTTTGCTTGGTTTAATAAACTAGTACTTGTAGCAATAGCTGCTGACTTTTCAAAGCCCCTTTTCTCAAAAAAAGCCACTACTGCATCTACTTCATTACTAGGGAAACTTAATTTTTTATTAAAGTAGTTGTCAAAAACTTCTGTGACCTTTCTATCACTAGTTCTTTCTTGGGCAGGCAAACTGTTTGTCATTAATTTACTCCTAAAGCTCTGTTTCTATAAATCTGTTGCGCACTAGAAGAAAGATTGCTCCATGCAGCATTTCTCTCATTTATACCGCCTGCATTGCCGTTATTCTGATAATCTTTTCCAAAAGCGTCTCTAGCTGCACTTTCTAAAGCAGCAGGATTATTACGCAACTCCTGTCTTTCTCTATAATTATTTACAGCTTGCACGGCTACAGCGGCACCGGCTGTGGCTAATAATAATTTACCCTGACCGCCATCGCCGCTATTTTTTGGAAATAGCGTCTGCGCTACACCGCTTACATTGGCTCCTGCTACATTACCAATAGCTCTAGTTAAAATATTTAAACCACCTTGACGAAGTCCTTCAGAACTTAAATTCCTTACATTTCCAATAAGATTAGCTGCGGCAAGTGCTGCTTCTAACGGATTGTCAAATGTATCTCCGCCTGCTATGAAGTCATATAAGTCTAGTGCACCTTCTATAATGCTTCCTATATTTTCTGTACCACCGCCAACTAAGCTTAATGGACTAGGAGTTTGATCGTAATGGTCTTGGCCAAATCCTTTAGGTTCACCTTGTGCTCCTGTTTCAATTTGTCCTGCATCATAAAACACTGCTTCGTAAGCAATAGTCATTTGATTCTCTGTTGTTCCTGCGCCGTCACTATTGTCTAGTCTATCGTGACCCCAGTTAGTGACAATAGGATTTACTAAGGTATAAGTGACATATGATCCTCTAGACAATTGACTTATTTGTATACTGTTAAAAAATGGTAAGCCAGGATTATTATTATCTAAGCCAAACTTATATTTGTTTCTAGTAGAACCTTCATATGTACTATCAGGAGTACGAGAATATGCTCGTCCGTTATCTCTTATTTGATTGCCGTCAGCATAGTGATATCTATAATATGCTTGCATTAAGGCTGTAGTCAAACTTGAGTTGTCGTCATGGAATGATATAGTGATAGGGTCGTAGGTGATTGCAGTTTGTACATTTTTGACCCTATTATACATTTTTTTAGTTTCTATTTGGGCTTGATATTTGGGTAAATCTGCACTTTTAACAAGCATGCCCATTTCATTTATAATTTTTGCACCGTCTACTGTCATTTTAGGAATTAGACTTGCAGCAGTGCCATTTATATCAAAGAATACATGATATAAAAATCTAGTTTTAGGTGCTAGTGCGTGATTATTATCAGTATATAATCTTGCGGCGTGAGCAAAGTCTCCTAAATTGCCTTTAGGATTTAGGGCGCCGCCCGCTACACTATCAAAGAAACCATTATACTTATTTGCCATACAAATATTTATCTTATATAATTATATGCATACATAATAAAAAAGGGAGCATAAGCTCCCTTAATTACGCAGACTAAATGTTCTAGTTATTATGCGCCGCCGCCTGTCACTAGAGTATTTGTGGTACGTCCAATTGCTGTACCAATACCAGTGCCTTGCGGCGATTGGATAGCATTGTCATATCTAATATTTAATGTGACGCTGACTGGATCAGTTGAGTTTGAATAACTTAACTGGTTGTAGTTTGCACTCTCACAATAGCAACCGTAAAGTTCAAAAGTTTCCAGCACAGTTGGCGTGTTTGCGCCGTTTCCGCCGTCTAAGATTTCAATGCGTGTTGTAAACTTATAGTCTAAACCAGATGCTGCACTCGATTGCTCGTAGAAGTCAAACTGCTTCTGCAATTGTTCGCCTACTAGTTTTTGAACATTGTTGTTTACATCTTCACGTAAGTTAAGTGAAATCGGTTCCCATGTATGCTTGCCTGCTAGATATACACGAGAGTTGTAAACATCAATTGTCATTTGTTCAAAACTTACGTTTGGACGAGTCACATCAATAACTTGTTTTGTAAGTTCTGTAGTTGGCGTGCTTACACCAAAGTTTTCCAGCGTCACTCTAAAGCGATACTGTAGCTTTGGCATTAGCAAGCCCTGATTGCTAGCGGAATCACCGCTAGCAAGTGGTACTGTAATTTTTGATAGTGTTGAAATAGCCATTTAATCTGCTCCTAATCTATATGTATTTATAACTTATAACCCTGCAATTTCACCGGTATTTTTCAAGCGTAGTGGAATGTAAATAAATTCAACTGCCTTGACTGGTTCAATAGCAATGTCTAAGTATAGCTCATTACGGTCGATTCTGCTTGGAGTATTGTTTGACTCGTCACATACTACTAGGTAATCATATAGAGCTCTTTGACCAACTAGTTCAAGGAGTAAGCTTTCTGCTGCCTGCTTGATTTCGTCTCGTGTAATCTTATCGTTTGGTTCAAAGATATACGGCTTAGCAAGCTGATTCAATTGTGAACGTAAGTATATCACCAGTCGTGCTACGTTAATCCTATCTAGTGCGCTTGCACCTCTTGCACGAGTTTTCTGACCAAATGCAACTAAACCTGCACCACTTATAAACGTAATTGGGTTAATGTTGTTTTGATACAGTGTATCTCTTTGACCTTCATTTAGTGCTACTGCTACAAATTCTCCTTCACTATTCAAATAGCCTGTTGAACTTGCATTTGTTATGCCGCCGCGTCTTGTGCCAGCTGGTGCAAACCATGGGAAGCTAACTTGATCGCTTAGTGCAATTGTTCGTAGCATCATGTGTGATGCTGGAACAACTACATTATTACCGAAGTTGTCACTTGTAAAGCCTGCTGGATAAAATACACCTAAGTATTCATCTCTGCTTACAAGACCGTCGTCGTTATCTTCAACAGCAGCATTTACGTTTGTTGCCCATTCGTTTAATGAAGTAGCATCTGGTGTTAGTCTTAGTGGACTATCACCAACAATAAATGCTGTCAAACCTCTATCAAAGTTTAAGCTAATCATTTCTCCAATCAGCTCTGGATAGCCCGGCGTTGCCATTAGATTAAACAATCTTGATTCGTCATCTCTAATATCATCATTGCTATTTACTGTAGCTTGTAGAGCTTGTACAACAACTTTACGTTGTGCCTTGCGTCCAAAGCTACCTGAACCATCTGCTTGATTGCCTGACTCAGTCACCCAACGGTGTGGGTAGTAAGACCCCATATCTTCGTCGCCGTTGCGAGCATTATCTGCATTTAAGTTAATGTAGTTGCGCTCGAAACGTTTTACATTAAATCCGCTTCTACGTAAATTCCATAGCAACATACCTTTTGGATATAGTGCAGGATCAGGTGCATCTGGATCTAGGTAGTCGCTAACTAACAGTTCAGCAATAGTTGCATCCGGTGCCGTTGTTGCTGAGCCGCCTGTATCACCATAACGTGCATCTGCAAATAGTATACCGTTTTCTGTAGTTTGATCTGACTTGTCAATCGGTGTGCCCCACTTTTGTGCTGTTGTACCTGAAAGTGTTGCATTATAAACATAAATTGTTGGATAGTTTTCAAGATCAGAAGTATCAATCCATATATCGCCTGTCACTAGTGGTGTGCCGTCGCTTTGTGCAGTTGGCATACTTGCTGCAACAATAGGACCTTCTGGATCTGCATCAGCATATTCGTTTTGATAACCTTTCCAGCTAGTACCGTCATGTACCATAATATCAACTTCGTCAACTACACTGCTATACCATAGCTGTCCATCTGCTGCTAAACTTGTGACTTCATTAGGACTCGCAGTGTAAGTTAGGTTGTTCCAATTACTTGCAATCAGCTGCTTAGGTGATGTTGCACTAGTTGTACCATCTTGATAATATAAATTTGCAGTCCACTGACTTTCGTCTACGGCTGCGTCTTTTGCTTGATAGCCTATTGCTGCTAACAATCCGTCTGTATCAGTAAGTTTGATTTCACCACCTAATGAGTGTGAAATAACAATTCTATTACTTGCATCTACACTTGCGCTAACGTTTGTAATATTAGCTGCGTTAATACCTGCTGCAATTGCTGTTGCATCTGCACTAGCACTACCTGTTGTGACCACAGTCACAGTATATGGTGTGCTGTATGCTGCGCTACCGTCGTCAGTTGCACTAATAGAAAACTGATTAGTGCCTGCTCCTGGAGCCGCTGATGTAATTGGATTACTTGCAATATTTGTGGCACCAATATTTGATCTTCTATACAAACTAAATGTGACAAGTGGCTGCGTGTCATCTGCAACATTTGTTTTTGCATAGATATCGCCTACACTAAGATTAGCACCGCCGCCTGTAGGATCTAGTCCGTAAATAGCTGCTGCACTTGTACCATACAATGGAGCACTTTGTGAATCCCAAAGCAGTGTTTCTGCGTTCCAAAGTTTGACAGATAAATTTGCGCCTCTGTTTGGTGTTGTAGTTTTAAACCAAACACTTCCTGTAGGACGAGCACTAAATCCAGATGGTTGTCCTAGGCTTGTATCCGTAGTCTTCCATGCAGGAACACTTGTATGTGCGCTTATCTGTACAGCAGGTGGAAAATAAGTTCCTGCTGTAATGCCTACTAATGTCAAAGTTGCGGCTGTACCGCCAATCAAAATATCACCGCTTGCACTAGAATCTAGTGCTGCTGATCCTGTACCATCACTATAAATTTCTAAATAGCCGTCAACTGCTTCTGCTGTGACGCCTGTAATTAACGCATCGTTAATAGCAGTTGCTATAACTGAAACTGTGTCGCCTGTTGTGACACTAATTGAAGATCCGTTAATTTCAATGTTGCCTGCGTCAGCCCCAGTTGCTGTTGGATTAGCAGCCGTTCCTTTGATAGTTGGCCAACTCTTTGTCCAATCATCGCCGCCAACTTCTACCCAAGTACCGCCTGTATTCTTGTACCAAAGTTTGTTTAGTGATGTTACTGCAACAACAGCATAACTTCCAACGGCACCTATTGAAGCTTTAGGAGTATAATCTGCACCTGCATAATCTACAACATCTGCTGTATCCGTTATAACCGTCGGCGTTTGAGTTGAAAATGTTTGACCACCAGTGGTGTTAATTCCTTCACCGTTCCATTCAAAAATACCATAAATCGAATCAGCTGTATCAAACCAATAAGTTCCTGCTGTTGGATTTGACGCTGGTTCTGTAGCACTTGGCTCTAGCTCGCCTAAATCGATGTCAGCCCTTACAACGTAGGCTCTGTTGCTTACGCCTAATAGTGAATAAGCAGCTTGTAAGCCATATTCATTTAATTCGCTACCATTAATTGGATTATTATTTGCGTCTACTTGGAATAATGGGTCTCCAAATGTGTCTGCTAAATCTCTTTGCGATGTAAGCAAATAAGGTGTGCCTGCATTAGCTGCTAGCGTCCCTTGTGCTGTTCCTGTGCCTGCTGCATTTGATTTGTTTGAAGCAGTGGCAACAAAAATCATTGGTACGGTACCTGGTTCTGCTGGGGTATAGAACGACTCGTCTATTACGCTAACCTGTACTCCTGGTGATGTCAATGCCATTATAGTTCTCCTGTTGGAAATGATATTTTTATTACTTGTATTTAGCATGTAGTGAACAAAAATGTGTTATAAACCACCACAAAAAGGGATCGAAAAGGTGACTAAATACGATATGAGACCATTATGCAAATGCGGACAGCGTCCGGCAGCTATAAATTATAAAAAAGGAAACAGAATTTATTATCGTAAACTGTGCGAAAAATGTTTACGTAATGGTCTAGGATCGGGAGTACCTAAATGGAAACAGTCCGGATACGAAAAAAAGAATATTTGTGAAAAATGTGGATTCAAATCTAAACACAGCGAACAATTCAATGTATTTCATATAGACGGAGACTTGAACAATTGTCGCCCGTCTAATCTAAAGACAGTTTGTGCAAATTGTCAGCGTATTATGCAGAAAGAAGGTGTTCTTTGGAAACAGGGAGATCTAGTTCCTGATTTTTAAAGATAGTACTCATTAAGACGTACACATTAAATTTAAGTCTATCTAGGTCACCATTGTTGTCAATCGTATAATCACACATCCATTGCTCGATGCTCATTGAATTAGGATCTTCAGCAGGCAAGTAATCACAACGATCTACCCAAATAGCATAATCAAAAATTTCTTCATTTTGCATTGCAAAGAATTCACGCTTATTGCGTAGTCCGCAGTAAATATCGTGTTCTGCAAACAAGTTTCTCCCAAGGCGTGCTAGATCATCGCTACAATAATCGTGAATCATATTATACCATTCAGTACGATGATTGTGCCTGTCTGCATAACATTCTTCTTCGTCTGCATAACCGTACTTGTCCTTTAGTTCATCAAAGATAAACAGCTCTGAACAAAATTTAGACGATGATTGAAATGTATAACCATATGCTTCTAACATCTCGCATACAGTATCTTTGCCGTGACGGCCGTGGCCTACTATTAGTAGCTTTGGTAACATACAAACTCCTATATAATTTACTATTATAACATATTAGCGTTGGCTGTCAAGTATTTTTTTAGCTTCTCGTTCTTTCCAGGCTGCTTCAAAGCCTATTGCATGTATATGTGCTTCATGATTGCCCCATAAGCGAGCAAAATAACTATCGTAAGTTTTTTTAATGTCTTCTTCTTTCCATGATTCCGGAATAAGCTGGCCTTTTACCATCCAGTATAAACGGTTTGCTTCTTTGAGTTGAAATTGTGTCATGCTAATATTTACTGTATAGTAAAATTATAGCGTTAACATTAGCCTATAGTAAAGCCATATCCTGTGCCGCCAGCAACTGCTAGGCTTACTTCGTTTTCTAGCTTTTCCATTTCGCCCTGAGCTTCGGCTTTTAGACTGGAACCATTTAAACTTGTACCGCCTTGTGGCCCTGCAATAGTAGCAAATTTTTCTCTTGCTTCTCCTAGCATATATTTACAGCTTGCAAGTGTGTAATCTTTAATCCATTGTTTTGCCATATAGTCATCTAAAAGACTTAGATCAGGTCTATAGTTATAACAATAAAGCATAATAGTTTCTTCTGCTCTAGGACGCTGCAACAGAGTAAGTTTTTTACTAGTGGTATTCCATTTAAATTCTATAAAACTTCCGAACATACGTCCTACTAATTCTTGATACTGGCTAAAGAAGTCATAGGTTGCAAGTCCGCCCATGCTTGAACTTGAAAGTAGATATGCATTTGTATACGCTAGGTTAAAAGGATCAAATAAACTGCCGCCGCCACTTTCGCCCGAAGCATATAATTTTACAGATATAACATCTCCAGGAGTTTGTGGACTAGTAAATGTTATTGTTCTTTGTGTAGTATCAGTTGCGTATTGTGTAGTAGCATTACCATTTACTTCTACTACAATTGTGTCTACAGCTAAAAGATTATAATTTACTGTAAAAGTTTGATTTTGACTTTGTGTGACTGTATATGTTTGGGAGTATAGTGGTCCTCCGCTAGCACTTGTACTAGGTCTTGATCCTATACTTCGACGAAAGATTTTTCTAACTTCTACAACTTCATTAGGTAATGTGTATTCATTTTGATCTATAACAGTTTCCATAAACAAATATGATTCTTCTACGGAATTATCACTACGTTGTCTATACCGTGTTAGAGCTTTTGTAAGTGCAGTTTCATAATGAACTGGATCTAATTCAACGTCGACCATGCCGCCGCCTAGTAGTGCATAAACATAATCATATACTTCTTGCTTTTTTGTCTGTAAATCTGCCATAGAGTTTCTCCGTACAGTATTTATGTTAACGATAAATATGTATATGCCAAGACTATCATTATATAAACCAGAACGCGGCAACGACTACGCATTTATAGACAAGCAAGTTCTTGAGATGTTTACTGTTGGCGGAACTGACATACACGTACACAAGTACCTAGGAACAGAAAATCCTAGCGATGCTGATGCAACAGCCGATCAACCACAATACGATGCTGTTGCAACAACTAATATACAAGACCTGTTATTTTTAGAAAATAGGGATAGAAAATACGATCCTGACGTATACACAATGCGTGGTATCTATAATGTATCAGACATAGATTTTGATCTTAGTGCGTTTGGTATGTTTCTTAGTAATGATACACTATTTTTAACAATACACATCAATAGTTCAGTTAAAACTCTTGGCAGAAAAATTATTTCAGGCGATGTAGTTGAGCTACCGCATTTAAAAGACGAATATGCACTTAATGATTACAGTGTGGCACTCAAAAGATTTTATGTTGTAGAAGATGTTAATCGTGCAGCAGAAGGATTTAGTCAAACTTGGTATCCGCACTTGTACAGATTAAAACTAAAACAAATTGTTGACAGTCAAGAATTCAAAGAAATACTGGATCTACCTGCAGAAGAAGATGTGCCAGGTGGTAATACATTACGCGATTTGCTTTCTACCTACGACAAAGAAATGCAGATCAATAACGCTGTAATTGCACAAGCAGAAGCAGACAGTGCAAAGGCAGGCTACGATACTAGTCATTACTTTAGTTTACAGCTAGATGAAAATGGCAATACACAGGTACAAGACACCGATTCAGATGGATTGCCAGATGAAATGACTAGTGTAGATAGGGAAGGTTATAACGGATACTTGTTAGGAGACGGTATTCCAACAAATGGTGCACCATTTGGGCACGGCATTCAATTTCCTAGTGTAGTTGAAACAGGAGATTACTTCCTAAGAACAGACTTTGCTCCTACAAGACTGTTTAGATATGACGGGAATCGTTGGGTGAAACAAGAAGACAATGTGCGTATGACGCTAAGTAATACAAACACAAGAAGTACACAAAAAGGTACGTTTGTTAACAATACAAATACAAGTGAAATTGGCGGCGAGTCAACGGAAGAGCGTCAAAGTTTAAGTCAAGCACTAAGACCTAAGGCAGATAACTGATGAGATATAAAGATTTAAAAATCGTAGAGCAAATACTTATTGAACAGCCAACACAAATGTGTAGGATGCTTAAACGGGCTGCAAAAGAAAAAGATCGTGTTAATATGAATCTTGCAATTAGCACTAGAGACAATTATTTAAAATCTTATCCTCAACATACAGATTATTTAATGAGTTGTTCTGCAGGTATGGGTACAGGTGTAGGCAACGGCACTGGTACAGGAGATGTCGGTGACGGCACAGGTACAGGTAAGGACGGATTTGGTCCAGGCAAGGGAGATTCAGGTTTAGGTACAGGCGACAGTCAAGGACCAGGCAGCGGCACAGTGCCAGGATCTCCGGGTGACGGTGCAGGCCAAGGAGACCGTGCAGGTTCGGGCGAAGGTCCTAGCGAAGGTCCAGGTAAACCGGAAGGATCAGAGGACGGCGCAGGTGCAGCAGAAACTCAAAGAAAAGTGGATGAAGTAGAGCAAGCAATTCAAGATGGCGACTATCAAGGTGCCAAAGATATTATTGAAAATAATCCAGATGTTGCAGAAGCAATGCCTGATAGCCTCGAACAAGCAATTGATGATTTAATCATAGCTCAAGAACAAAAACAAGAAGCTGAACGTCGACGAGAAGAGGCTGAAACTAAACGCAAAGAACAAGAAGAAAAAGCTAGAGAAGCTGAAGAAGAACGGGAAGCAGCAGAACAAAGAGCTACAGAAGCACGTGAGCAAGAAGCTAGAGAGCGCGAGGCTAAAGAGCGCAGAGCTAAACAAGAAGAACGCGAAGCTGCAGAACGTGAAGCAGAAGCAAGGCGCGAACAAGAAGAAGAAGCTCGTAAAGCTGAAAAAGCGGCTGCTGAAGCTGAGCGTAAGAGACGTGAAGAAGCTGAGCGAAGAGCAGAAGAGGAGGCAGAACGCAAAGCTGCTGAAGAAGCTCGCAAGAAACGTGAAGAAGCTGAGGAAAAACGTAAAGCGGAAGAAGCTCGCAAGAAACGTGAAGAAGCTGAACGTGCAAGAAAAGAAGCTGAACGTGCAGAGCGTGAAAGAGAAGCGGCTGAGCAAGCACGTAAAGAAGCAGAAGAAGCAGCTCGCAGAGAAGAAGAACGCAGACAAAAAGAAACTCCACCAGCAGAACAACCAGGACAGGGTGGTAGCGATCAAGATGTTATTATTATTGACGAGCCATGGGAAGACTAATGAAACTAAGAGATTTATTAAGAGAACAAGAAGAGCCGCAAGCTTATAGAGTAGCTATAGAATTAGATAGTGGTACTATAGTTCTTACTGTGCCTATTCCTATGACGGCTTTACAACGAGAAGACATAGAAGAAAGACTGAAAGCGTACATAGAGAAACATAAAGCTACATATAATATCGATGACACTTCTTTTAGTGTATGGTATCCAGTAGACGATGAAAATAACAAAGTAGAATTACCAGATGTAGATCTGCCTGACGTAGAAATTACAGAGCCATCTGATGTCGGCACCAAGGAGCCGAAACGTAATGTTGCTACTCCGGGAGAGTCAGATCCTGTAGAAGAGCCAGAAGCTCAGAAGCCTGAAGCAGAGCCTGAAGTGCGTTCGTCGGGCGGTGTAAGATATGTCTCGCAAATGCAATCTTGGGCTGAACGATATAATAGAAATAATGACAATCAATGGCCACGTATGAATGGATACGGTGATCTTGTTGACGAAGAAGGTAATGTAGTAGGATCTATTGATGATGTGGTAGAGGATAATCCAGAATTACTAGGTCGTGCGCCACAGGATGAGCGCACTCAACAAATTTTACAAGGTGACGATGACGGCGACGGTATAATAGACGATACAGGAGAGCCTGTTAAAATCCAAACAGATATGTATGATATACCTGATGCCAGCGACATACAACGGGCAAGAGAGTTTCAAGCAGAAGTAGACGCAAAATTTGGTGGCGGTGCCGATGGAGACACAGGTGACGAAGGTGTTAGCGGAGAAGAAGGTGCTGTCACAGGCGAGCAACGAGCAGAAATACCTAGTATTATTGAAGAATTAAGAGATGCAATGCAGGGACCGGGCACAAGTGAAGGTCAAATGATAGATGCATTAAAAAGAATTGGATCTCCTGCTCATCTAGAAGCTGTTGTACAAATGTACAGACAAGAGTACGGCGATAGCTTGCCGCAAGATATGATAGACGAGTTTAAATACGATCTAGGAGGTAATAATGCAGCACAGGTTGAAGAAATTAACCGTGTGATGCGTCCGTTAGGCTGGGAAATAGTGGGTATGAGATATTCTACAATGAGATGGCAAAAAATTCCCGGAGTTGAAGTTGAAATCACGCCAGCAGGTGAAGAATAATGCAGCACTTTTATGACGGACAAATAAGACGCTACATAACTCAGATTGTTCGTCTAATGAGCAACTTCAGTTATAAAGACGGCAAGGGTAATTTAACAGAAATACCTGTGATGTATGGTGATCTTACACGTCAGGTTGCAAATATTATACGTGAAAACTCTGAAAATAAGATTCCTAGTGCTCCTAGAATGGCTGTGTATGTCACAGGCATTGAGCAAGATCTCGCTCGCATGGCCGATTCAAGTTATGTTAATAAATTAAACATTAGAGAACGTGCATATGATGCATCAGGTCAAGAATATCTTAACACAGAAGGTAAAAATTACACAGTAGAAAGATTAATGCCTACTCCTTATCAATTAAGTTTAAATGTAGACATATGGAGCAGCAACACAGATCAAAAATTACAGATACTTGAACAAATTTTAATGTTGTTTAACCCAAGTTTAGAAATTCAAACCACTGACAACTACGTTGATTGGACAAGTTTAAGTGTGGTTAACCTTACCGGAACTACATTTAGTAGTAGGACTATACCTGCAGGTGTTGATAGTGAAATTGATATTGCTACACTTAACTTTCAAACACCTATTTGGATAAGTCCTCCGGTCAAAGTTAAGAAACTGGGCGTAATTACAACAATTATACAAAGTATCTTTAACGAAAGTGCAGGAACAATAGAAGTAGACCTGTCAAGGCCCACACTGCAAGCATATCAAGATAAAAATTATCCCGAAGCTGATGTGAGAACGGCACTTAGTAATGATAAAACTGTCACTACTCCAGGTACTGATGTCAATAGCGTAGTATACACAACTCCAACAGATGGCATACAACAAATCGTAGACGATCCACAATCTGCAAAAACTGATGCAGATGTAGTTATTAGTACTAGTCATGATAATTATAACTTGCTTGTTCTAGAAGGAACAGCAAAACTTGTTAGGAAAGGTGTAGTAGGAGCAGAAACCTGGTTAGGGTATTTAAAATCTATGCCATTTGATTTCGAAGGTACAGGAACAATGAATGGTACTGAGCTAAGATTACTACGTACTGACTGGGATACTGAAATTGTAGGATATGTTCAAGTTAATCCGACAGATCCGACTGAGCTAGTTGTCAATTGGGACGACGATACATTGCCTGCCGACACTGTTTTCCATGGTCCTAACGGTGATCGTAATAAAATCGACTATATTATAGACCCTCAGCGTACCAACCCTGAAGGATTAAAGAGCCAAAACCCAAGAATATTGCTACTAGGTGATATAAACAACAGTGCAAGTGTAGGGGATAGCTTCTACGACGGACCAGATGCATGGAAAAACGCCGATGGTACAGACTTTGTAGCAAATGCTAATGACATTGTTGAGTGGGACGGTAATAATTGGTCAATTGTATTCGATGCTAGCGAAGACGATAGTACTATTGTATACACTACTAACCTAAATACTGGTGTTCAATACAAATATGACCAAGATGAATGGATACTTTCGTACGATGGTGAATATCCAGTTGGGACCTGGCGCTTAGAATTCTAATATAATTAATAGTATGAGTGAAGAAACTATTGTATGTAGTGGTGCACTGGTCTATGCCCTTGATACTAGACGCTTTTTGTTCTTACATAGAGCACAAGGCAAGAGATCTAACCTATGGGGACTAGTAGGAGGTACTAATGAAGGTGCTGAAACTCCGTGGGAAGGCTTACAACGTGAAATTTTTGAAGAAATTGGTGAAATTTCTATAAAAAAGACCATACCATTAGAGACATTCGTGTCTAATGATAGTAAATTTCTATTTCATACCTACCTTTGTGTAGTTGATACAGAGTTTTTGCCTAAACTTAACATTGAACACAACGGATATGCATGGACTGAGTTTAATAAGTGGCCAAAACCTTTACATCATGGATTAAAAAATACGCTATCTAATAAAATTAACCTTACAAAATTAGAAACAGTATTTAAAGTAATAGACCTGTTGGAGTAATAATGAAAGATAACACAGTTATTGAAAATGATTGGGGCAAAGAAATTATTTGGGCAAATTACAGTACTCATGGTTGTAAAATTATGCTCTTTGAAAAACAAGGAGGCAAAACTCCGTTCTATTTTAATAAAACAATGGAAAAAACATGGTTTATTAATCACGGTGTATTTGTTATAAGATGGGTAGATACAGATGACGGTAAAATGTATCAACAAGAACTAAAAGAAGGTTCGGTCTTTCACGTAGAAACATTAAAACCCTGTTCTATTGAATGTACAAGCATAAACGGAAGTATTACTGAATCTAATAGTGGCATTGTAGAGAATGATGTGTATATAACTTTAGATAGGACACACTTTTGATGTTAAAAATTAGCCAAAGTCGACAATTTAAAAAAGATATAAAGAAATTTAAGCAAGGTGCAAAGAAAATAACAAATCCATTCTTGCAAAAAGAGTATGATGAGCTACTAATAAGGTTTATTGATCAATGTAATATTATAGATAACGCCCATAGCTCGGAATATAATGGAAATATAGATCCAAGAACCATAAGAGATAATGTTATGGAAATGTCTTTTTTACGAGAAAAATTAAATAGCTTATTAAATTAAGCTTAATCTTTTAACCACGATAGCTCCTACCATAGGAGCATGTGCTGTACACACATATCTGTAAGTGCCGCTAAAGGATTCTGGAATTCTCCAATACAGATGTCCTCTGTCAGGATCATGGCTTGCACCGTCTACAACTTGTTCTGTCACATTTCCATTATCGCTTACATGAAAAACTCCAGTTGGCAACGGATTGCCTACTGAATCTTGAATTTCTGTAGGATGGCCTGCTGCTTGAGATAAATCAAAACAAATAGTTGTACCAGATATTGCATATATTGTTGGATTTTGGCCTGAATAATGACTATTGAACTCGTATGCTGTAAATCCTACTGCTGTTGTTCTCAAAGTGACAATTGCATGTTCAAATTGACTGTCTATTGTTAATCCTGCTGAATTTGCATCTGTCAAATCTCTAAATCTTTCTGCGCCAGCAACTATATTACTAGAAATAGTGATAGTATCTGTCGAAGCGTCTGTTAACATACTAATACCATTACCTGGAACAAAAGTTAATGTATCTGTTGTTGTATCAGCTGATATAGTTGTTTGTGAAGGAACAGTGTTTACAGCAATATTACTAAATGCATTTTGATTAGCATCTCCGCCACCGCCTCCTGTGGCAGGATCTGCTGGAACCCAATTTGATCCATTCCATGCTAAAACTTGATCTGCGGCGGGTGATGCAGTAGTTGTATCTACATCACTTAAAGCATCTATACTAATAGAATTAAGGTCCGAAGCGGTGACTGTATAATCCGTTATGTAATTTTGTAAATCACTTATTTGGCTTTCTGTTATAGATAATGCTGATTGATGCTGTATCACACTAGACTGGGTTATATTTGCATCTGGTACATTCGCCCAAACCACTGCGGCAGTAAGATCATTAGCTTCTGTTGTTAATGCTCCTATACCTGTAGCAGTAGGCGGGGTAAATTTAAACTCTCCTGTGCTGTCGTTGTATGATATAGCACCGTTTCCGCTAGGAGTATTTTCAACTCCTATGCTAAAGCTATCAAGAGCAACAACTGAAGGAGTGTTTGATAGGTTGTTGTAATCTAGATAATATGCACTATCAAACCCGTCAAGTGTATCTGCATCTGTGCCTGCGCCGCCTGTCGTAGCATCAGCACCCGGCGCCCAATTTGATCCATTCCATTTTAGAACCTGCCCTGTAGTAGGAGAACTGCTTGTTGTGTCAACGTCTGATAAAAAATCTATAGAGAAAGGTGATAAATTTATAGTGACTTCATCAGTATCAGTAGCAATACTAGTAGATATATTTGTTCCACCTGAAATAGTTAGAATATCAGTAGCACTGTCTGCAGAAGTTACGCCCTGATCAGCTGTAATAGTTGCAAATGTATCCTGTGTAGATCCTGTTGCATTTATTGTTAGAGTATTATCAACAATACTAGTAGTGACATTATTGCCACCTGCAACAATTAGAGTATCATTAGTTGTTTGTGCTGTCCTTGATCCATTGTCTGCTGAAAAAGTTGAAAATAAATTTTGTGAGCCGCCGCCGGCTTGACCATTAATTGTTAGAATATCGCCTACTATTTCTGTTGTAATATTATTGCCACCTGCAATAGTTAAACTATCAGCTGCAACATCGGCTACAGTAAACCCAGTATCAGCATTAAATCTTGTAAAAACATTTACTCCTGCAACAGATTGACTAATATTCCATGCAGATCCGTCCCACTGCCATGTAGTTGTACCGTCTGTAAAAGTATCTCCTATAGTAGGACTAGCTGGAAAATTTAATGCCATTATAACCTCTCTTTGTATTTACCGTAATCTCAAGTTTATATTTTTTAGTTGACTTGATCCTTGTGTTTGCACAGGTTGATCACCATACTTTGAAAATAAAAATTTATTTGGTGCGCCTAATAAGCTTGTTCCGAAAACAGCGTAATCATTATCTAATCCGGTTGTGAACATAGTAGACTTTGCATCACTTGTGACACGGTTTTTAATCTGTGTAGGTGTAAAATTTGGATTGACTTGCAAATGTTGTGCTATTACGCCTGCTGCTTGCGGAGCTGCCATACTTGTTCCATTAATCATTGCAATTTTAAAATTTGTATCTTGTGGATAATCAATAGTAGAATAAATGCTACTGGTGCTGCATGTGCTTATAATATTAGTACCCGGTGCAAATAAGTCTAGTCTAGGACCTCTACTAGTAGAATTTGCTGTTTTATCTTTATACTCACTTCCGTCTAGCTGAGTATCGTCGTCACTGTTGCCAACAATAAAAGCATCTGAACTGTATGGGCTACTGCCTCTATGATAAAAGTATGTTTGAGCACCGTAAACAACAGTATTATCATAATCGTCGCCGCCAGGATTATCACCTTTAAATAAGTCATTACCTGCCGCTATACAAACATGTATTCCTGCAGCAATCATATCATCTACTTCTGCATCAACACTTGCAACTCTTGCAGGTATAAATCTCGAAACACCATCTTGGGGGATTACTAGTCCCGTTGCCTGCCATAATGCAATATCATTTGCATAAGTCACGCCATAAGTCCAATTTGATCCTCTATAGGTGCCGCCTGTAGGATCATCTGATCTAACACTTGCAAACCCCCAGCTCATATTTACAACTGTAGGTCTACCATTTGTTTTATTCAAATGCCAGAGCCTTATTGCATCAAATGCATCCGCAGTCGGTATGCCAGATCCACTATCGCCTGTGCCTTCAAGTCCTGCTAATTTTTGACCATATATATGTGCCCCTTTAGCCCACCCATATGTAAGTCCTGCTGCAATGCCTGCACAATGCGTCCCGTGGCCATCTGTATCTCTGTCATGATTAATACTTTGGCCGCCTATTAGTCCACTTGCGCTATACCAATCTATAAGTCTAACTCGTGTATTTCCGTTATAATCATTAAAATCAGGATGATCTACCTGTAAACCACTATCCTGAACTACTATATCAACCCCTGTGCCGTCGAGAGCATATGGATATACGCCGCTAGCAACAAGACTATTTCGGTAGATATTAGTTTCTTCTATACAACGTCGTAGACCCCAATTTACTTGCTGAGAATTAAGCACAGTAGGCTTGTTAAAATTTGCGTTTTGAAAGGCTCTCTTGCCTATTACAATGTCTGTTCTTTGGTCTACAGGAATTTCTACACTTAACACTCTGGGATCGTTTTGTAAATCTACAGCTTCTTGATCAGTTAGCATCCAATGTGTCATACGCTTCGAGCCAATTCTAGGATTAGCTATATCAACAGTTCGATTAGGGATAGGACCACTACCTGATGAGGCTGACAATTCTGCATCAAACTCTTCTAAGTCTATTCCTTTGTGAACTACTACAACGTACTCTTTTTCCATTAGACTAAGCTCGCCCATGCTCCGTTTTCGTAAACTTGTGCTTTGTTTAAAGTGCTATCATAAACCATATCGCCGTTTATCGCTGCAAGTGCATTTTTTTCTGTAGTTGTAAAGCTAGGCAATCTCAACGGACCGTTTTGGACAATCACACCGTCTGGTGCAGAGAGTGTTAATGTGCTTGCGCTTTGTATTTCCGGTAATCCAATTCCATTTGAAACAAAATTTGTAGCGTATGCATTATTATCTACAGTAAGATCATTTTCTACTGTTAAATCACTGTTCATCGTCACATTTGGAATTATAGATATTCCGCTACTGTCGTCAGTTGTAATTGTTGATGTATTAAATGTAAAATTTCCTACGCTTCCAGATCCGCCGCTAGCATTTGTAAAGGAAAAATTTCCTGAACCATCTGTTGTTAAAACCTGTCCTGATGTACCATCACTTATGCCTAGGTCTAACAAACTTGTAGGCACAGGGGAACTTGGTTGCACCCATTGTCCGCTGTCGTCGTCTACCACATATATGTATAATCTCCCATTTGCACTATTATACCATATATTGCCTGCCTCTGGCGAGCTAGGTGCAGAGTCACTAATGTCAGTACTAGCTCCGCCGGATCCGGATCCAGGATCAGCGGTAGTAATAGTATTTCCCATGTCTAGATGATTTTGGCACCAATAATATAGTGTAGTCGGTGTCTGGTCTGTGATTGTAATTGCAACACTACGTTGCTCTGCTCTTTCGAACCCGTCCCAGTATCCTTGCTTGGTCACTACTTTATTATCTAGTTTATATACTACTCTATCAGTGTAAACAGTACCGCCACCAAGTTCCCCGTTAACATTATCTGAACTAAAATTTAAAGGATGTTGATTATTTGTAGTACCAACGGCATTAGGATACCATACATTAGTTGAATCATTTTGATTAAAAATGTAGGTATAACCTATAACAAAACTTAGTGCTGGATTGTTTTCATCATTTAGGATGTATTTGTTGCCGGCACCGGTATCATTAATTACAACATTATAAGTTTTGGTTGCTATACCCGATAGGCTATTATTAGTAAGAACTTCAAAACCGCCAGCTAACTTACCACTATAAAGTCTTAAACTACTTGTTTCTGAATCAAAGAATACTTCACCACTAGATCCAACATTTCTATCAAGAAAATCATTTGGTCTTGGAATTATTCTTATTCTATCTACTATAGGTGCTGATGACATCTTTATCCTCATTTATATTGCTACTGTATTTATTCAATGCTATAGCATTATATTTTTGAGATAAATCTTAAAAGAGTAATGTTTTGTCTGATATCTCTTGAATTTTATCGTTTTTTAACACAAATTTAGTTATGTCATCTAGATGAATATGATAAGGAGTATTATCTGGAACACTAACAAATGGAACATGGTGATATGTTTGCACTGTTTCGCCTAACCAGTCCTCTTCTATAACTGGAATTTTCATAACATCTTCGTTGAATCCTTTTGTAGTTCCAATTACAAATTTTTCTTTCCCGTCATCTTCGTCTATATAAAAAATTATTACTTCGTTTTCTTTTAACAAAGCACGTATCCAGTTTCTTAATGTTTCACGATCTTTTTGGCTTTTGTAAAGGGCTGTGGCGTCGCCTTCTTTAACTTTTCTTTTCTTCACTGTATAGGTCACAAGCTCATGTGTCCGTAATTCTTCAATCATGCTTATCCTCCAAAATGTTTGTAATACAAATCTTGTATTATATTTCTTTTAAACGTAAAATTTGCACTTCTAAAATATTTCTTTTTGTCTAACCAAAATTTGTCTAAACTATTCATTTCTCTGCATACTATATCATAATCTTTTTCAGATAATGGAATTATATGAGCCAATGGTGTGCCTGCTTTAATCAACACGTCGCCTTTTTGAACATTGTAATATAATTGAATATTTATTTCATTACTATACCCAGGATTGAGAATACCGATAGAACTTTCAAATTCAAAATTATCTGGATATGCAATAGGCAACATTAATAATTTTACACCTCTAGGTGCAACAACGTGCCATGGTGTATTTATTTTTACAAATGTATTAAGACTCCACGGCTTAATAGGCATTTCTGTGCCGACTCCGTTAGATTGATTTTCTACAATGTTAACTTCCGGTGTCAAACTGGCGAGATCTGACGAAGGCACAGTCCATGTAAACTCGTCTGGATTGCCGTTGGTGCTTATAATAACATCATGCCACATTGGCACAACAAATCCGTGCTTAAATAAATCGAATATACCAGGACACTGATATATATGACTCATTGACCCTAAAGTTCTATTCTTTTTCTTTACATAGGAATCTCTAGCTATTTTTGTCCAAGCTGGCATCGCATCCTTTGCTTTTACAATAGGATATAAATCTGGAAGTCCCGGAACAGTCGAATAAAATTCTATTTTTTTCATATTATCACATCATACGCTATATTAATTCGTTCTATATCTGAATTGTTGTATTCAACTTCGTGTGGTAGCCAAGAAGGCCATAAAACAAGATCTCTATCTTGTGGCAAATAATTGAAATCTCTAGTGTACGGCGAAGCATTACAACAGTCCCCTAAAATATTAGCAGGATTGATTATACGTAAAGATCCTGTACCAGTACCTTGGATATAGTATACTCCTGAAAAAATTGCAGATTTGTGTGAATGCATTGCATTCCTTGATTGGGGTTGATTGATGTTTGTCCAATAGTTTATTTTTAAATTATGTTTGCCTAAAGTTTCCATCTCTTGTGCAAAGAAATGATCTTTTTCGCTGTATAACTCAATAGCACGAAAGCATTTATCAGTAATTGCTTTGAGAAGCCAATCTACGTTTTTATACACATGTCCTGATCTCCAACAGCCGTCATTGCTCCTTGGTGCGCCTGGTTCGTGTCTGATTTCAGAAATTTGTTTTAGTAAGTCTTTAATTTCGTTGTCAGTTCCGATATTAGGTGTTGCATCTAAATGAGCTTCAAATAACGAAATCATGTGTTGTACCAATCTGTTAAGTAATCGTAATGGTTTTCGAACATACCTTCGGCAAGATCGAGGCGTTTTCTATGGCATTCTAAAAAATATTCAGCATATTGTTTTTCTTTTTCAGATAACGGTGATTCGACATCCTTATATGCACCGCCTGCATGCAATACACACCACCATTGTACTACATTAAACATTGAATTAGGTGCAATATTAAAGAATCTTTTTGGCACTGGCAAGAATAATTCTAGTATTTCTCTTGCTCTTTCTGGTAAATTTTCTAAAGATTGCGTTCTAAAAGATTTCCAAAAATCTGTATCTTCTTTTGTTGAAAAATAATAATGAGCCCATACAAATGCTAGAATCTCGTTTGACATAAAATCAAAATTGTTGTTTATAGCATATTTTTGTTGTTCGCCCCATATATTACCACTAGTATTCAAGACTCCTGCAATGTCTGATACAACACTAGTTGTAAATGTTATACCTGTAGCTTCTAAAGGTTCTACAAATCCTGCACTTAATCCTACTGCGCAGACATTTTTTACAGCAATTTCTTTATGATATCCGCATTTCATTTTTAAATGTCTTGCGGGAGCAACAAACTCTCCAATTTTTTGTCTCAATTCTTGTTCAGCACTTTCTGCATCAATAAATTTAGAAGAATATACATAACCATTACCGATACTTTTGTATGTAGGAATCGTGAACATCCAACCCGAATCCATAGCTGTAGCTTTGGTATACGGATGACATTCTTTTTGTGGATTAGTAAACTGAGTCCTAATAACAACAGCATTATCGTTGGGCAAATACTTTGTATAATCTATAAAAGGTACTTTTAGTTTTTGTTCTAACAATATACTTGCAAATCCTGTGCAGTCTATGAATAAATCAGACTGGTAAGTATTTGCATCTTCATCAATTAACGAATCTATACCTTCTTGATTTACTTTAACATCTGTAATTTTAGTATCAATATATGTTATTTTGTCTGCTATTAAATGCTTTATAGTTTTTATAATATCGTACGCACCAAAATGCACTGCGCCAAAATCTGATGGTCCCATTCTATGATTTACATCTAAATAACTGTCAAATTTCTGACATATATTCTTTTTTGCTAGCCTATAAGCAGGATGCCAATCTGCAAATTCACTATATGGCTTGTCTATAAAATAGTCACTTGTGTAAAAGTTATGTGCTATGATGCCATTATCTTGATTATCATTGTCAACAAAGTAAGATTCATTATTCCATCCAATAAGCTCTACTCCGTACTTAAATGATGCATTACTATCTTTCATCCACATATGTGGGGGTATACCACATTCGCTTAAAAATTTTGTTGTGAAAGGCTGTGTCCCTTCGCCTACACCGATAGGACCTTGTTCTGAATCTTCGATTAAAACAATTTCTGTTGGTATTTTCAAGTTTTTTATAAGATATGCTGCTGTAAGCCATCCGCTTGTTCCGCCGCCAAAAATTGTAATTTTTTTAATTTTTTTTAGATACATAATTAGTCCTTAAAATCAAAATAAATGTTAAACGCTAAAGATATTCTTGTGTCATTGCTTTTATTAGGCAATACTTTATGCAATAACCAACTAGGAAATAACAATATCATTTCATCTAAAGGTTCTACAGTAAGTAAGTTGCTGTACTTATTTGAATGATGTGGAAAGCTAGCTACAAAAGGATTAGTGCTCTTAAATTGTATATCTCCACTATTTTTCGGTGCTCTATAATAATAGCAACCACTGAACATATTTGGCTGATAACCATGTTCATGTAGTCCAATTACCTGATCTTTTGTAAAGGTATTCAACCATGAACCTAAAATATATGTGCTAGTCTTTTTGTATGGATAAGTCAACTGGTCTAAATATTTTCCTGCATGATTAATAATTTTAGTTTCAATTATTTTCATATCGAACTCTTTTATTATATCTGTAGAATTCTCATGACTAAAAGTTGTGTTTGCCGTGTCGTTATCCGGCTGCCAATCATTCTTAAATACTGCATGAGACATTGCATGTATAAATTCTCTATCTATGCTGTCACTAGTCTCTATTTTACCCATATATATAGGAGTACTAAAAAAATTTTCTATCATTTTCGTATCACAACTACATATAATCCGTTCCACCACTCGTTTTTATTTTCTTCTGAGTTGAGGAGCATTTTTTCGTATACAGCAATTCCGTTTGAATTGTTTATACCCTGTCTAGCACCATCTACAACACCCTGCCAGTTTGCATCATCAAAAACTAGTATAGCTTCATTTGCAAGTGCAGGCCAATAGTGTTCAACTGCTTTAGCCACACTAGTTTCATCGTGAGGACCATCATAAAAGAACATTTTGATGCTGTTTTGCGCAGGAGACACATCAACACTAAATAAATCTTGGTTGAGTACGACTACATTAGAGTCGCCTCTGTGTTTTTCTAAATTTTTAAAAAATACATTAATATCGTTATCTTCAGCAACTTCACCGTTTTGCGATGCTATTCCTTCACTCCAATGATCTATTGCTACAGCTTGAATAGGATTATCTTTCAGTACCGCACATAGTGTTGCACCTAAATAAGTTCCAACTTCCATATAAGTATCTACACCCTGAGCGAGAGTATTTAAAAGTGTTTGTACTCTCGGTGATGTTAATCCCGGAATATCTAAATTTATAGTAGGTATACCCGAATTAGCAATACACTCTGCTGCGTGTTTTACTAATTCGCTATGTTGTATTTTTGATTTTACTTCGTATATTTTGTCACAGTACTGGCATTCCCAACAATCAAACTTACAATTTTTAATTTTTTCTCGCCATACGTTAATTGGCTTTTCTACTAAATTTGTTTCTTGTAAATAAGGTGCAAAATTATCGTTAAGAAGAGTTTCGTTTCTATCCCATTTACGAATTATTTCCATTGTTTCGTATAGTCTACTAATTGCTTCTCTTCCATGCATTTTAAACACATCTATTCCAAGATCATTTAAAAATTCCTCCCAGTCCTCTTTCCACGGAGGTAAATCAGCATTTTTTAAATGCACTGCCGGGTCTTGTACGTCCCATTTAGGACAGCTGACTCTGCTAATAGGATCATTAAAATATTGCGGACTACTTCCTTCTCTAGTGTTATTAAATTCAAAGTGCTCTACCATCATTGGACAGTTGCCAAGACATCCTTCATTTGCAAGTAAACTAATGTGTATTTCTTTGCCTAAATTTTCTTTTACCCATTCTTTAGCAGTTTTAATTCGTAGCAAAGTGTCTCTGTCTCGCATTAGATCTCTATCTAAATTTATGTAGTCGAAACCGGCTTTGGCAAGATTTACAATCTCTGCGGCGGTTCGTACTTCTCTTAAGATTGTATTTTTTACTTTTAGTTTAGGAAATGCTTTTTGTATTTGCCCTGTAGCCATCCAGTGTGTATGAGGAACAGTAGCAGTATGTACTCCGGCATCATATAATGGTTTAAAATGATATATAAAAGTGTCTAAGTTTTTTTGAGTAGGAGGTACTTGAATATTGTTAAAAGTTGCACTTAAAGGAATACCCGTATAATGCTGTATTTGTAAAGCTGCATCTATAGCATACTTATAGTCTTCTTCGTAAACAAAAGTATCTCCCATTGCGTCTTGGCTAAAGGGAGGTATACGGCTTGTGAAATATATATCATAAATTAGATGTTTATACTCTACAACAAATTTTATAAAATCCTGATATTGATCTGGACTAAGTTTCGGATTTAATGGAATACTAAAGATTTTTTTCATAATTTTACTTTTCGGTAGTTTCTATTAGTATAACGGATTATTTTAAAAAAAGCAAGAGTTTTTTAAATAATTACTTTTCATTTCCTGGCCATTTTATATTGAACTCAGGTTCCCTAGGCGTTTTGTTCATAGCCGGCGATGCCGTGACTTTGTAATAGTTATGCAAAATAAGTTCACATTCTTCTTTGGTAGAACATGCTTCAACTTTTTGAAGTAATTTTTTTAGGATCTTTTTATCGGTAAGATTTTCATTTGCATACAATCTCATTGCTGATTTTATCAACACTGTGACGTTTTCTTTATCTTTATCAGTTAGTCTATAAACATATTTTTCCCACTCTACATCGCCAGAAGCTGTCACAATGTCTTCTGCTTTACTTACTGGCTCAGTTACACTAACTACATCTCTGTATGCATTTGTTAACACAGCAGATTTAGCAACTTCTTCAGATAATTCAATATAATTTATCCAATCAATATATGCACCGTCTGGAATATAACGCATAGTAAAGTGCCAATAATCGCCTACTACTTTACTGCCTTTAGGTATTCTAGGATCATTATCAGCTATCGTCGGATGTATTATATACATTTAATATATTTCCTTGATCTACAGCCGATGCACTAGGAGCATTTACTGATAACTTCAATTCTGCATCGGAATCCTCTGTTGGCGGCTTTGTTAAAAATGCTGTATCTGCATTACTATCTAACGCTAGTTTTTCGTCAATATTAGCTTGTATATTTTTTTGTATATGTTGCAGTTGCGTACCATAATTCATTGCTAGAGATAATGTTTCTGTTTGCTGGGTAGGAGACATACTAAGTATAGCATCCATATTTCCTGTGCCGACCCTTCCGTAAAACAACAAATCGGTAGCAGCTTGTTTAGCAAGTCTGTTAGTCCAATATTCTGCTTCGTAATAATCCTCTGCGTCAGTATCCATAATATCCATATATGTTCGGCCAGAACCATCTGGCAATAATGCTTCGTCTGAATTTAAAAATTCTTGTATTAAATCTAAAATTTGTTGTCTTTCTAGATACCAATTAAGCAACCGTCTTCTTGTTAATACTTGAGTACGGTTAAGCTCTTTTGCTTCTAGTAAATGCTCTCTACGATCAAAATCGTCAATTGCATTTTGTGCTTGATGCTCGTGTCTTTCAATCTGAATTTGCCATTTTTCAATATCATATTCTAATTTTCCAATAGCTTCTTCCCTTGATTTTAATTCAAGCAACCATTGACGCAGTTTGCTAAAGGGAGTGATTTGAGTTTCCCCTACAAACCAACGCATTTTATATTTTGGATTTGCCCACTCTTTATTTTGCGAATAATCCAAAAGTGCTACTTCTTTTTCCGATAGTTGCGAAACATCGCTTAGAAGTTCGCTTTTATGTACTTCTGTTTCTTTAGCAAATTGTGACAGTCTGTCAGGCATATTAGATTCCATGTTGTCTCCTTTAAAAAACATACATTATATTTATTAATTGAAAATTTATGATTATATTATATTGGCAGAAAGAGTATCAATCTCTCCAAGAACATACACCAGAACTAGCTCCTGGTTTCCCTTTTGGCTCCATTGAACTACCGCCTCTAAAGCCGCTTTCAGATACGTAATTCCATCTGTGTGAAATATTATTTTGCTGTCCGTTATACATACCAATCATATATTGATGATCTTGGCCCATGGTATAGTTTTCTTCGCCTGAGTCCCCTACAGGTTTAGATACAGTGCCAGAAGTTGTATTTGTTGTCCAATTAGTTCGACGATAATTGTTGCCGCCTCTGTATGTTCCTTCATTGCCAGCCCAAGCGTATTGTCCTTTGGAATTTACAGCTTTTTGTTGGTGATGATTGGCTGGATCAGTTCCGCCTCTGTTCGAAGCTGTTCTAGTAGAAAAGTTAAATGTAATACCATTATTTCCTTCGTACATTATGCCATACGTTTCGGTGCTCATACCCCATGTAGTACCACTGTACATAGTTGCACCGATAGTACCTGTAAGTGTTTTGGTTGTCAAATTATATTCTTCAACAAGTGTATTTTCACCATTTAGCCAGGTTTCATAATGTTCTCTAAAAACGCCTCCATAATTGTGTCTCGATAGTGCCAAATTGCGATCAATGTCAGTAGCTTGTGTTTCAGTTCTCATGTTAAATGCAATTGTATAATTTGAACTAACTGAATGTCCACCTCCAGCACCAAAAACATATGCGTAATCTTTAGAACATGCTCCCCACTGATAGTTAAATGCAGCTTCGATTGCTCCGTCACCTAGGTTATAAGTGGTATCAGTGGCGGTGATTGTTCTATTGAGATTGTTCCAAGCTACACTGCTTTGGTAGCCGCCTTGCATATAACCATTATTTATAATTGTTCTAGTAAGAAAAGGTATGGTCATTTCAGACCATCCTGCACTAGTAGTGTACGTGCCGTCTTGATAATATTCGACTACACTATTATCTGTATTGTAGCGTATTCTGCCAGCATCATTACCTGGACGCTGGGCTGTTGTACCTTTGGGTAATCTTAAATAGTCAGTGCCGTTAATAGTAGTGTTTTTTAATGTTGCCATATTATTATCCTAATCTCTCCAAGCACATACACCAGAACTTGAACCTGCTTTGCCTTTTGGCTCCATTGTAGAGCTACCTTGGAATCCGCTTTCTGTAGCATAATTCCAACGCCAAGATCTGTTGTTTTGTTGCCCATTATATTGTCCAAGCATATACTGGTGATCTTGTCCCATGGTAAAGTTTTCCTCGCCACAGTTGCCGTCTGGTTTTGCTACTGTACCTGAGTCAGTTGTATTTGTTGACCAATTGGTTCTGCGGAAGTTTGATCCGCCACTATAACTTCCTTCGTTGCCTGCCCATGCATACGTACCTTTTGAGTTTACAGACTTTTGCTGATCGTGATTGGAAGGTGTAGTTCCGCCACGACTGGATTTTGTTTCAGTAGCAAATACAAATGTTTCTGCTGTATTTGCAGCGTAAAATAGCGCATAGTCCTCGTGGCTCATGCCCCATGTTGAACCTGACCTATAATTTTGTCCTATATTTCCGCTGCTTGTTTTAGTCACTAAATTGTATTTGTTAATATTACTATCACTATCTCCCGACATCCAAGTTTCGTAGTGTTCTCTAAAAATGCCACCGAATCTCCATCTGTTACTTGGCAGACTTCTATCTATGTCTGTCATTTGCTGTTCAGTACGCATGTTGTAAGCAATAGTATAGTTAGAACTAACCGCATGGCCGCCGCCTGCACCAAACACATATGAATAGTCTTTAGAACATGCTCCCCATTGATAGTTGAATGCTGACTCAATTGCAGAGTCGCCTAAGTTTGTAGTTGTGTCAGTAGCAGCAATAGTTTTATTCAAATTATTCCACGCTGCACTACTTTTATACCCGCCTTGCATGAATGCTGTTGTTATAATTGTTCGAAAAGGAAATACGAGAGAACTTAATTCCCAAGCAACACCATTCCAATACTCTAATTTACCACTGTCACTGTTGACCCTCATGCCTGCTATATTATCGGCATTTTCTGCTGGACGCTCGGCATCATTACCTACCGGCAATCTTAAAAATCCTGTATCGTCTATTTCTGTATTTTTTAAAGTTGCCATTAGAACCCTCCTCTTGCTAAAAGGGCTGATGATAGTCCCCTAATTTCATTTTCATTAAGAACTCTGTCCCACGCAGCAAGGAACTGCCATTTCCAATCGCTTGGTTCACTTGTATTACTAGTGTGTGCTCCGACTCGTAAATTTGTTGGACCGTTAGATCCGCCTGTTGACTGCGCTCTCATAGTACCGTTCTTCCAATATTGCCATTCGTCTACACTTAAACCGCCTTCAAAATTAGTTCTACCTGTTCCTGTGTGTACACCCCATTGATTATTACCTGCGCCTCCACCGCTTGAACTACTTTGAATTACCCAACCTTCTGCAAAGTATCTCACATCGCCATCGCTCCAGTGGCCTAACAACCAGTTGTTTCCGCCTGGACCTGTAGTAGTAATTCTTCCTCTAGTGCCGCCGTTGTATCCACATAGTGTCATAACAGTGTATGGCTCACTGCTCATGTCTACAGCAAAATCAATTCTGCCTGCACTTTGTCCACCAGTAAGGTATTTTGAACCTGTTCCTGAAGTTTGTTCTGTTACAGTTCCTGAAATTGTCACAGTTCTGTTGTTGCCGCTAATGTCTGTGAGTGTACTGCCGTCCCAGCTATCTGGATTGCCTACATCACACAACAACTGTAATCCTCTCATAGGTATACCGTCTTTGTTAGTTTCGGCATTTATCCAAAAACCCATCCAATAAAATTCAACATAACCCAAATCAGTATTAAATCTCATATCGCCATTTACTGGACTGGATGGTCTTTGAGCTGTAGTGCCTCTTGGCAGATATACAGATCCTGTATCATTAATTGTAGTGTCCAGTAGCGTAGCCATTAATAACCTCTGCTTTTAAGTCTATTTACTTCGGATGATAATTCTTTCACTGCTTCGATTAGATAAGCACTTAGTTTTGTATAGTTTATTCCTTTTGGATTTCCGTCACTGTCTTTGGATACAAGATTAGGAAGGATTTCGTTTACCGTTTCAGCAATTAATCCTGCTTCATTCTTTGTTGAGCCGTCTTTTCTATCGTAAGTGACTCCGTCAAGTTTTGTTATAATGTCTAGTGCATCGATGATAGGATTTACATTTTCTTTTAGTGTGATACTTGAATCCTCTACAATTGTAGTTGCAGTCATAGTAGTAAATTGTCCGGTATTTCTTGTTGTGCTACCAATTGGAGTATTGTTAATTGATCCGCCTGTAATAGGAACTCCAGAAAGACCTCCTGATAAAGTTAGCGATACAGCACTTAATACATTACAGGATAAAGTACCAGTGCTAGGTTGATATGTTAATTTCGAACTGCTAACATTCAGTCCTGCAATAGATCCGCTAGTTGAATCTGTGAATGACGGGTAATAAGTACTCGAATCAGCATTTTGATCGCTTACTGTGATTCCGCTTGTTATAAAAGATAAGTTTCCATTTCCATCAGTCGACAATACAGAGCCAGCGCCTCCATCAGCAGCAGGAAAGGTTAAAGTATAATCTGCACTTACAGTTCCAGGTGCTTGCAGTGTTACAAAATTACTGGCGTTGTCACTTAAAAGCAACCCGTTATTATTTGCAATTTGTAAGTCATTAGAGGAAACTGTCACACCCGAACCGCTAGGATTAAAATTAATGTTTTCGTTAGGCTGTGACTGGAAAGTATTATCAACGGACGCCAAAGTTCCTAATATTGGTCCACCTACGATTCCTGTTGTAATTTTACGCATTTGTTTTCCTTATGATGTTGCTGTTTCTATACCGTACACAACTGCTGTTACATCAGTTCCACTAGCATAAACAACTATGTTTTTACCTGCATCTAATACAACTCCGCCTCGTTCAACAGTACCGTGTCCTAGTAATTCAGTATCATATTCAATATATTCCTCATCACTTGGAGTACCTGATGCTGCTAACGCAATTCTAATATCGCGTGATGTTGCGTTTCTATTTGTCACATTTATTGTAACTACACTAAATGTTGCTGCAGGAACAGTATACACAACAGTGTCTGTTGTTGCTGTTAATGCTTCTTGTCCTAATATACCTGTTGCCATTTTATTTCCTCTCCGGTAGCTTTATCTTAAAAAGTAATTGTATGCTAATGGTAATCCAAGTACAGTACCTGTAAAATTAACATTTGCTTTAATATTTATCGTTTCACCGCTTACCGTAGTAATTGTGTTGGTGCCTAGGAAGATGTCCCCAGCTGTCACACTGTTTACGTTAAGAGTGGCTCCGCCTCCACCAATTTGTGATTCAATATATGCTTTGATTGCACGTTGAGTAGGCACAACAGTGTCACTGTTTGCAGTAAAGAATGGATCTGTACTGAATTCTGTGATACTTGCACTATTACCACCTAGCGTGACTTCACCTAGTGAAAGTTCTTGGAGTCCTGCAATATTAAACGCTTCAGCGTTCAACGTTGCTACACCAGTTGCCTGTTCAACACTAAACAAATCACCGACCCTAAAATTACCATCTTGGTCTGTAGCTGTAAAGAATACTCTACCGCCATCTGAGTCTGTTGTTTCTTTGGTTTGATCTGGATCGTTTATCGGCACTCCTGGATAATTTGTATCTGTGAAATTACCAGTTCCGATATCTAAGAAGTCGTGTCCTGTTAATCGAACTTGCGAGAATCTAATACGTAGTGTTACACCGTCGCCATCTTGTGGAGTGTCTTCGATTTCCATTGATGGTGTAATTTGTAAAAATGCTGTATAGCTTCCATCATTACTTCCAAGAAAACTAACTGTATTAACAAGTTTGAAGAACTGCCCGGGTAAACTATCAAATTCTATATTTGATCCATTTACAGGACGATCACTTAACCGTCTAACAGCAATAAATGTACCGTCTTGGAAGAAATCAGCAACACCGTTTGAATTTTGTGTATCCATACTTGCTGTAGCTGTAATAAATCCACTACCCCTGTTTACAAATGTAGGATTACCGATCGCACCATTACCTATGCGCGGAGTTATAAGCACATCATTAATGTTATTAGGATCTGTTACAGTATCTGTAGGAGCACTTGTATATCCATGTCCCGGTTCTGTTATTCTTACTTCGAATATTTGTTCATTTGCTACAGCTACTCTTGCTCTAGCAGTTACACCTATTCTCATGTCAACATGGGCTGTAGTTGCGCCAGCGCCTATTGCTACAAACTTAGGCGTTTGTCCTGGATTGCCAAATGCGATTGCATTTAATCCGCCTGTGTACGTATCTGATAGTGTATATCCGCCACTTGGCCAATAAACTCCGTCTTCGGAATATGCAACTTGATTTGTGTCATCAGTTGTCACCACAAATTGTCCTTGACCGTATGCAATCTTAGCACCTACTGTACCAGGTAAGGCACCAGATACTGCTGTCCAATTTTGGCCATCTAAGCTATATGCTATTCCTGTTGTATCGTCAGTAATTGCTACAAAACGTCCATTGCCCCAGACTACATCTGACCAACCTGCTGTAGTTGGCATGCCTGTTGCTTCTTGGGTCCATGTAATACCATCTTCGGAATAAGCCATTTCCTGACTGCCGTTCTTGACAGCAACAAATATACCTTTACCGTATGTAAGTGCAGTATATCCTGTGGATGGCAATGCATTTGATGTTATAGTCCATGTTTGACCGCCATTATCTGAATATGCAACGTCTCTATCATTATCTCCTATCACAACAAATCGTGTCACACTTGAACTAACTTGTCCTGCTGCTACGCTTGATACTGCACTAACTGTAATTGCAGGTGTAGGCGAATTTGCAGTCCAACTAGATCCATCTGAAGAATAATTGACAAGCAGATTATTTGTAGCACCATATCCTACTACCATTGCAGTGCTAGGATTTAATGTTGTGGATCCGTCATCGATTAATGCACTTGTAATATTTGTCCATGCTGTGGCACTAGTAGCAAGTGTCACACTTGTATCAAAATCGGTGCCATCTACACTTGATTCAGCTGCTGTACCTGCATCGGGTATTGCAATAAACTTACCCTTACTGCCTAATCCTGTGAAGTCAAAATCTACAACAGCACCTGTATTAGCGTTTATAGTAGATACAGTTATGACAATGTCATTAGCTGGCGTTGCGCCGCCAACGCTAGTTCCTGCTATAGTAAGTGTATCCAGTCGTGTATAATCTTGTCCAGCAGCATTTAGTGTAAGATAATACTTAGAACCGTTTCTAATTACATCAAAAGTAGCACCTGTACCGTCGCCCTGCGAAGTAGTTGCAACACCTGTATATTCTGCAGATGTTTCCATGTAATGCATTGCATTCCAAGTATCTGATGTCAGTGTTGTTGCTTGTGTATTTGCTTTGGTCGGGCTACTAAACGAAATTCTAGGCTCAATCAAATAAGTTGATGTAGAATTAGGAGCAACAATTGTTGTACCCGGTACTACATGATCCCAACCTGCTGTGCCGTCTGTTTCCTTAATTACAGTAGCAATCTTTGATCCAGAATTATATGTATCAATGATACCAAAATTACCTGCACCTGCGCCGCCTGTAATATATACTTTCATTCCCGGATATGCTGTAGAACTATTTCCGTCTGTTGCTGCAAGGGTGACTTGCGATGTAGTTCCTGCTTGCGCAGTGTTTGTGACTACAAGATATCCACTTCCGCCAGCTGTTGCATCTGGATTACCCGTTGAGTCATCTACTTCTATTATTCGTCCTTCAAACAATGCTTGATCACGGAATTCATCTGCAACTAACTCTTCTGCGGTTCCTGCTCCAAAGATATCAATTACTGCTTCAGTATATTCATTACCTGCATGACTAAATTCAAGTCCAAGCAACTCGTTTGTATCAGTAAACACACTTGCTATTGTTGCATTATATTGTGTTTTGTTATCAACAATAGCTGTGACTGGAGTTTCGTCTGGATCGACTCCTTCTGCTACACTACCAAATGTACCATACGAGTTATTACCATTAGTTGCTCGTACTCTGCCGCCAGTTTCTGCTAGATAGCCAATGTGAGAGTAGTATGTGAACACAGATACAAGTTCTGCTCTACCGTTGTTAAGGATGTGAGCACCGATACCGTCACTAATAACCTGTGTAAAGTCATTGCTTACAATAGAGTCATTACCGCCATTATGTAAAGCGCCGTCAATACGTTGTCCTGTAGCAGCAAAACCAAATGTAGTTAGATTTTGTACATAAGGCGAACGTGCAGTAATCCATACACGTTCGTCATCTGGGCCCCAACCTGGATCTAGACTTGCATATGCTCCGGCTGTAGGACGACTTGTTCCAAATTCGTTTGCAGGACCAAGATCTCCTCTTAATCCGTCTAGTGTTTGTAGTCGTAGTCCTGTACCATTGCGTAGATAATACATATCTTCTTCTTGTGATCCAATAATACTGTTCACATAGTATCGTGAAGCAAGTTGTGTTCTATAACTACCAGGTAAGTAGATTGTTATGTTATCAGTATAAGATCTCTTCCACATTTGCGGCCAAGTAAGATCATATTTAATTGCATCTACGTATTCTCTTACATCTCTAGCACATAGTACTCTATCATACTCATATTCTTTTACTACATAGTATCCTTCACTATAATCAGTAATGGTAGTATCAGAGCCGCCACCTGCAACACTGTATTGTGACGCAGAAATTGTAAATGCTGTAGCACTTAATATATCTTGAACATAGTATGTTGTTGATGTGCTAAATCCTGCATCTGTAACTGCATCAGTACTATCGTCTGGATTTTCAAATTTGATAGGCATTCCTACTTCGAGCCAATCAGTTGATGCAATACTTAATGAATTTGTTGCAGGGTCAGTTGAAGTCACTATTGCTTTAAAATATTCGTCTACATATGATAATGCTTCGTCTACAATAAATTCTTTGTTAAGTTCTAGTTGTCTAATTGCATTATAGACTTCTACGTCTTCTACAGCATCATTTCCGCCTTCTGGTGCTCCGCTCCAAATTATATCTTCTACCCATTGCCAAGTACTGTTTATCCCTGCAATTGCTGTTGCATTCCCACCTACATTCTGAACAGCAAGAGTTCTAGCAAATTCGTTAGCTGCTATTGTTGCTGTTTTTTGATTGCCAAGTATTTTTGCACTAGGTTCTCTCAAATAGCTATAGGCTGCGACTATACTTGCAAAGTTAGTTCCGAGCATCCAGTCATAACGTGCAGCAAGTGCAATTTTGCCAATGTCTCTTTGACATTTTGCCTGATCATAATTAAAATCATTGTATGTAGTGTTAATATACTGTATTGTGTCGACAATAACATCTTCTCTATCACTTGCAATATCGCTATGAGCTGTTTGATATTCAGCACCTTGATTTGTAATTGTTGGGAATGTGATAGCAGGCACACTATCAGTATTGCCAGCTGTTAAAGCATTACGAGTGATGTCAATTTTGTTATCTAACTCATCTGCTTCTGTCGAAGTTGCTGGTGTGCCTGGTGTGGTTTGGGTTTCGCCGTTTCCTGATTGTTTAGTGTACGTACCGTCTTCAGTGACCACAGCTCTTACTACAGTTTTTAAATGATTATATGCAGCTATTATTTCAGTTGTGTAGTCTGCATATTCTGTATAAACTGCATTATCTAAGAAGTAAACATCGACATTTCTTGTGCTTGCTTGTGTACCTTGATAAAGTATATCATAAGTTAAAGCATCAACAAAGTATCCGATGTTTGCTCTATACAAGTTTGCATCATATACAAAGCTGTACGTATTGTTGATGTATGCAATAACGTCTTCTACAATAAATGTTCTGTTAGCAACAAGATTATCTTTAGCATCTTTGCGATTTTGAACCACAGATCCAGGATCTGGGAAGGTTAACGCATCCGCATCTCCATCGCCTGGCGCTGCTGTTCTAAATGTGCCATTTCTTATAATATCGACGATCTCGTCGTAGGCAGTATCTATTCTATCACTAGCATTTGAAGAACCAACAGCACTCGATCCGTCTGTGGTGACACTTATTTTTAATTGATCTCTTGCATATCTAATTGCACCGACAGTTTGTGTAATTTGATCATTAATAACAGTATAAGACATAGGTCTTTGATATGCAATGCCATTGTATACAGCATTAAAGTTTGTTCCTAGTGCAACATCGTAAGAAGTATCTGTAATAATTTTTCTTAAATCTCTACGGCATTTACCACTATCATACGTAAAGCTACCAAAGTTTTTACTTATAAAGTCAATTGTTTGTTCTTTTATTGTAGGCAATCCAGTTTCGAGTAATTCACTTGCCGAAGTTAATGCACCGTCAACATTACTCAAACTAGGATATACTGTTGCTACAGTATCAACGCCATTATTAATGATACTTGTAATATTGTCCATCAAGTTGCCAATTCTAGTGGCAGAGTTTGCATCGCCACCTACACCTGCTCTTTGCGGAAATGGAATTGTACTTACATCGCCCTCTGTGGCTTCAGTTTGCGATACCGGATTTACAGTAATATTTCTTCCAACAGTTTGTAATAATGCTTTTAAGTTTCCATATGCTGCTAAAGTTGCGGCTTTTTCACTAGAATCTATTTGCAATGTTCCAGTTCTACCATTGTAGTATGCTTCGCCTGCAATAACACTTTGGAAATTGCCACCATATGTTAAATCATATCGTAGAGCATCAATAATAAATCCTACATCTTGTTTACATTTGGTTCTGCTGTACTTTAGGTTAGGATAATTTTCTGTAATATAAGCAATAGTTTCGTTTTGAAAAAACTCTTTGTTTATGAAAATTAAATCTCTAGCTCTAGCATCGTTTGTGTCAACAACACCACTTTCGTAGTATCTTGGCAAGTCAGCTTCAACTTTATTACCTAAACTTGCATCTGATTTTCTTTTAATTGTTCTGGCCAATTTTTCTACAGATGGTCCAACCACTGAAGTTTCTGCATAAGGCCAGCTTTGATCTTGTGTTTCTGTATTACCGGTTGTAGGAGTCACAGCAGATCCAGTAACAATATCATCAACAACAGATTTTACTCTGTCTAGTGCATGATAGCTGTAAGTAAAATCTTTCGCAGGAGTAAGCGCACTATTTGCAGCAGTTCTCGCTTGTACATTAGCAGAACGCAATTCGTCTCCCATAATACAACATTCTGCAGGTACAATTATAGGCAGCACTTCGTAGTATTTTCCTGTAGAAACTTTCACTAATGTACTTCTTATTACTCTTGCAGGAACATTTGTATCGTCACCGGCTGTGATAGCGTCTGTTACTATTCCGCTTAGTTCCGTAATTGTTTCAAATATAGTTGCCATTAATAGCCTCCTCCGCTACCTGCCCCGGTTGATGTTGATAATGTTGTTGCACCCCCACCGGAAATAATGCTGTCGTATTCTAAATCTGCTTGATTTCCAAGGGCTGTTTCAAAATATTGTTCGACGATAGCAGTTGAATTATCTCCATTGGTTGTTTGATAATTTACATCAGGTGCTTCTTGTTTGAGCACATTTTCGATTAGTGTCAAGCCGTATTGTATACTTGCTACTGTTTCTGCTTCTTGTCCTAAAATATAAAATTGGCCTGGTTCATTTACATATTTAAGGGCTGCTTCTCTACTTCTAACGTTTCCGCCGTGAGTAAGATCCCAAATAAATGCATCAATGAGTAATCCCATGTCTCTTTCGCACTTTGTACTATCATATTCAAATGCAGTTGTAAATGGAGCATTATTGTTTGTAATTTGATAATCTGTCCATTCTACAATTTCACGCTGTATAAAACGTCTGTTTAATTCTAACAGTCTAGCTGCTGACGGAACTTTTGTTCCTCTTTCAATCTGTTGTGTTGCATATCTAATAGTTCTAAAAGGTCTGTCTATTGATATACCATATTCTGGCGCAGGTGCATCTACACCGTGCTCTGCCACATAATATACATCATCAGACGTACCTAAAGTTGCCCATTCGGGAATGCCACTTGCACTTACAGTAAGTATTTGACCATTTGTTCCTATAGGCAATCTTGTTGGACCTACGCTACTGTAATATACAAGATCTCCTGTTGTAGTTAAAACACCTTGTTCTGATCCTACAGCAATAATGTTCCAGTATGTTCCTGATGTATCTAAATCAGGACGAGAATTTTCTGCTCCGCCGCCTGGATCTGTTTCTGTTTCTGTTGAAAAATCATCACCTTCTGAAATATGCTGTTGAATACATATATAGGAGTTATCTCCATAACGTGCGACGTCGCCCTGTAAATATTCTTGATCGTCTAACCATTCGCCACGCCATCTTAAGCCTTCAGATATTTTTTCCCAGTACAATGCATTTGGTGGTTCTTGATTTTGATGGTCTTGTATACATCTATAAGTCCAAGAACCGTGGCTAACTACCTGTCCTACCTCATATTCAAACCCTGCTGAGTCATCGCCCCATGGGCCTAAAAACTTTAATCCTTCTGAAAAAAGATCCCAGTCATCAGCGGAACTTGGAGGAATTGATCCTGTATGATTAGTCTTTGAAACATATTGGTTTCCGCCATATCTAACAATGTCACCCGCTTGATATTCTGTTTCAATATTCCACTGGTTTTCAAATACTAAACCTTCAGAAAATTTACTCCAATTTGCAATATCGGTTTCAAAATCAGCCGATGCAGTATGATATGCTGTTGCTATCCATGTTGTCGGTCCGTATTTTACAATGTCATTAATCTTATATTTTGTGCCAGTTGCCCAATCGCCTTTGTAATCAAAACCTTCATTAAATGCTTCCCATTTTAAAATGTCAGTTTCTAATCCATCTCCTGAACCTAAGGCAACTGATTGGTGTTCATCAATACATACATACGAGCTTCCGCCATATTTTACAAAGTCGTTTAATCTATATACAAAGTCTTCGTGCCAGTTGCCTTTCCAATCTAATCCGTCTGTAAAATTGTCCCACTTACTTGCATCATCCGTTTGCCCTCTACTAATAACTTCTACAGAAGCAGTACTGCTCATTCCTGCATGATGATAACAAAAATAGTATAGAGTATCGGGTGCATCTTCTGCGACTGTAATACGCATTTGTCTAGTGGTTGCTGCTGCAAATCCAGCATCATATGCCGCAGCATCATCTACTTCTGCACCATCTAAGAAATAGGACACACCATCTGTATAAATTGTTCCGCCATTATGTGTACCGTCTTGTGTTGTACTCATAACCATCGGATGCCTTGCTACTCCTGCTCCAGTAAACAAATTAGTTGCATCGTCCTGATTCCAAACGTATGTCCAACCTCTCATCATTTGTAAATCTGGGTGTGCAACACCGTCAATTCTAAATATACCGTTGCTTACACTCGGATCATCTCTTACAGTGACAACATAGTTTTCTGTGCCTGTATTTGACCCTGAGGTGTGTCTTTCATTTGCAATGTAAAGAGAAGACCCGTATTTTGCAATATCACCTACAAAATACTCTGTATCGTTTCTCCAATCACCTCTCCAATTTTGGCCATCGCTTACAAGATTCCATTTTGGAGGTGTAATTTCAAAATCTGTATAGAAACTTTCAGATGCAGTGTGACCTATCACACAAATATAAATTTTTCCACCAACTGCTACTACATCGTCTTGAAAATAGGTTGTACCAGTGACCCATTGATTTTTCCAAACAAATCTTAATCTACCAAGTTTAAATTCTGCCATTTTTTACTCCGCTTACATATTTATCATTATCTATATTTTTAAAATTATTGTATGGTATCATTGAAAGTCCTAAAGTAAAGCATTTGAGAAATAATAGTCCCTTGTATATCTGTGATATTTCCGTTCTCGTCGCTAGTAAAGAATTGAACATCAACTGGAATATTTACATATCCGTCAGATACATTATCTATAACATTATTTTCTGTTCCGATGAGAACTTGACCTGCTTGTATTCCTCCAGCTTCGAGATCGGAACCGCCTACACTTAGTCTATCTGCTAGAAAAGTTGCAATAGCTCTCTGGGTCGGAATAACATTATTAGAATCCGCAGCAAAAGTTGGGTCAGTACTGAATTCGCTAACAACTGTTCCTGATCCACCGAGTCTTACACCACCTAGTGCCAATTCACTTAGGCCATCTAAGTCAAAAAATTCAGCACTGATAGTGACAATACCTGTCGCCTGATCTACACTAAACAGTTCTCCTGCTCTAAAATTACCATCTTGGTCAGTACTTGTATAAAATACTCTACCACCGTCTACTTCTAAGACTTCGTTTTCAGGAGCTGCGGTAAAGAAATTACCCCCTGCATATATTTCAGGATAATTTGTTTCTAAAAAGTTTCCTGTGCCAATATCTAAAAAGTCATGGCCTGATATTCTGCATTGTGAAAATTTTGTTCTAAGTGTTGCTGAAGTGTCATGCGCAAGATTGTCTTCGTTTTTCAAACTAGGAGAAATAGTAAATCTAACTAACCGTGTGCCGTTTCCAGTATCATCTTCACCAAGATCCTCTACACCAACAGCCGAAAATAATTTTTTGTCGTTGGGATCAAGGGTGTTAATATCGTCAATAGTGTCGAATCTAACCTGTGCTCCTGGGCCAGGAACAACTGATACTCCAGTTACTGTCACTGTATTAGCTTCTGGGACAATATCTGCAAATCCGTCACCTAAAATTTCAATAGTAGATGTGCTTGTTCTATAACCCGTTCCTCTATTTACAAAGTCTGGTTGCGTTAGTACCCCATTACCTATTCTGTTATCGGTTTCCACTTCTGTGATAAATTGATTGTCTGTCACTGTGATAGTAATTGGGTTGTCGTCACTATATCCGCTACCCGGATCCCAAATTTTTATATTTCGGAACGAACCTTGGAATACGTCAGCTCTTAATTTAGCTTGGGCGCCTGTATAGACTTCGTTAAGGCCGCCTGTTGTTGCATCATTTGCAAATACATGCCAACGGCCAATATGATCAAAATTAGAAAATGTTGCAACTTTGTTTACTCCAGGTGATCCTAAAGTTCTTTCATACCAATAAAGACCATCTTCTGTTGTTGCTACGTACAAAGATCCTCCGTTAGAATCCTGTGCTGTCACAAAAAATACTCCTTGCGAAAACTTAATATCATGGAAGGTCAAATCTGTGTCTGGACTTGAAACACTTACTCCATCTGGTGCATTAGTCCCAGTATACCAAGTAGCGCCATGATCTAAACTATATGCCGTTGACCCGTCTTTTGCAATAGCAAGGAATCTGTTGTTTCCAAATGCCATACCCGCCCAATCGTAATCTCCTGCTGGCAAAACTCCCGAATTTAATGTCCAAGTCGCACCATTGTCGCTTACAGCTACATCTCTTGTCTGTGATCCTGTAATCGCTACAAACTTACCTGCGCCATGTGCTATTGCTTGGTATTGATCAACTGTAGAATCGCTTCCAGCTGGTAAAGATGCTGAACTCCAGGTTAACCCATTCGGACTATATACCACAGAATTTCCTGTTAGACTTTGCGCTAGTACAACAAATCTGCCGCCTCCGAACACACCGTCTATCCAGGTTTCGTCTACTGGTAAACTTCTTGTTGTCCATGTTGCTCCTGTTTCAGACCACGCAACAGTATTTCCGCTTTCAGGAACAATCACAAATTTTCCATTTCCGTTTAATACTTTTCTAAAAGGACCGTTGAAAGGTAAATTAGTTTCTGACCAACTTTGACCATCATCACTCCATTGAGCATAATTTGGTTCTGCGGCTGCAACTATTCTTCCTTCTCTTCCTGTTCCGCTTTGACTGAATGTTTGTATGCTATTTGTACTATCGTCTGATACATCTGTCACAGTAAGCACTAGATCATTATCGGGTGTTGCGCCCCCTAACTCTGTGCCTAGTATAGTGAATGTATCATTTATTGCATAGCCTGCTCCAGGATCAGTAAGAGTGACTGTATATATGCCACTATTCTGTACTACCGTCACTGTTGCAGCAACAGCTTCTCCGTCAAACGTTTCGCCTGTGCCTGTGTTTAGATCTATACCGGTAAATGTTTCTGTAATGCCGCCAAATGCCGCATCTGAATATGTACGATTACTTGGTAAGTTTCTTAATGTAGTAGTAAATCCTGGGTGATTGGTTGTTAACCTAGGCTCAATTCTATAAACAGCAGTACTATCTAGCTCTGACTCTATCGGAGTACCCGGAAGTATGTGATCCCATCCTGGTGTACCGTCAGACTCTTTAATTACATCACAAACTTTTGAAGCTTGATCGTATCCGTTAACTATACCATATTGTCCTATGCCATCGCCGGCAACAATTAATATTCGCATACCATCAATTTCACTTAAGAACTGTGTGGTTTCATTTGTATTTAAAATTATTCTATCTTCTGCACTTGTGGTAGTTTGTGCGGAATTTTGTTTTACCAGATAATTTGATCCGCCTTCTGACCCAGATCCAGAAGAGTTTACAAGTCTTGCCTGGAATAACGCTCCGTCTCTAAAATCAGTAAACAACACATTAGCATCTGCACCTGCTCCTGTAATTTCTGCGGTTGCTGTAGTATAATTTTCTCCCGTATGACTGTATTCTAAAGCAAAGATTTTATCAGTTGGGCCGCCAGCAAAGGCTTCTACTACTTGAGCTTCATTGTTTCTATTAAAGACTGATATAGTTTGTGGAGTTTCTGTAGGGTCATTACCTTCGGCAATACTACCAAACTGTCCGTACGAGTTGTTTCCGTTTGTAGCGCGAATAATTCCGCCGTCTTCTGCTAAGTATCCAACTTGCGCATAATATGTAAACACAGATACAAGTTCTGCCCTTCCATTATTCAAAACCCAAGCGCCAATTCCATCACTAATAACTTGCGTAAAATCGTTTGAAGTCATAGATTTATTACCGCCATTGTGTAGATTGCCGTCGATTTTTTGTCCTATGGCTGCGGTTCCTAGAGTTGTCACACCTTGTATGTACGGAGAACGATTGTTGATCCATGTTCTTTCGTCTGCTGGTCCCCAACCTGGATCTAAAGAACAATATGCTCCTCCTGTTGGTCTTTGGAACTGTGCAAACACACCTGGAGGATTAAGTCCACCGCGCAATCCGTCGACAGTACAGTTTCTTAACCCTGTAGTGTCTCTTAGATAGAACATGTCGTCAATTTGACTTCCTAGAACCTGACTTGCAAATCTTCTGCCTGCAAGAGTAGTTGCATAATTACCGCTAAAGGTTAAATCTCTATTAAAGGCTCTAATTAGAGAATATACGTCTGCTTTTATATTATCCGGGTAAAAGGTTATCGACGGATATGTATCTTCTAAAAAGCCTATGATTTCGTTGTATATAAATTCTCTATTTGCTTGTAAAATAGCACCTGCATTAGCAATATCTTGATCAGGGTTTGCTTCGTTGGATCCTGTCACAGTAGGATTATTACCGCCTGATAGTAATCTAGCTTCTATTGTGTTTTTGTAATCTGTAATCAAAGCACTTGTTGCGTTAGTGCCATCTAGATTTGAAGATGCTAGAGTTTTATTTTGGCCAACACCGCCTGTATATCCGCCACTTACATCTTGATTAGTAAGTAAATTATTTAAGAAAGTAAGAACATAATCTAAATATGCCGAGACGTAAGTATAATGTCCGTCGTATTCGGTTTTTGGACTATTTGCAATTATTGTTGTAGATCTTAATTCGTCGCCCATTACTACACAACCCGCAGGTATAATAATAGGACAATTTTCTTCATATCTTCCTGTTGCAATTGATACCTTTGTCGGAGTAAGAGCAGGTATGTTATCCTCTATATATTCGCATGCATGTCTAATTGTTTTGAATGGAGAGTATAATGTTCCATTTCCTGTAATATCACTTCCTTTTGTAGAAACATAGATTACTTCGGCATCGTTAGTGACTTCTCGCCAAAATACTTCTAGTTCTTCACTTACCGAAAGTTTCTGATTTGCTGTTCCAATAGGTATGCGCAACGAACCTTCGGTACTGCCGTCTCCTACATTTTCTCTGTTTAGACCGTATGATAATAAATCACCAATTTGAAGCATTCCGCCTGGCTGGCCAGCTTGTATGAGTGTATCCCAGAAATTAAAAGTATTTCCGTTATCTCCTGGAAAATTTAAATTTGACGAAATATGTTCGATATTACACACATAGGCTGTACCTAGATAACTTACAACTTCTCCTACAGAATACCTTTGTCCAGATTGCCACTGACTCGAAAATACATTTCCAGGTAGTAGTAATTCCCACTGAGCTGTATCAACTTCTGTACCTTCGTCTACTATAATGTTAAGTTGATTTCCTTGATTTGCATTGAAATGACCATAGTAATATAATGTATCCGGTGCGTCAAGTGGCACTGAAAATTCTATTGTACGCACTGTAGCATTTTGAAATCCTGTGATATATTGATCTACAGTTAACTCACGACCGTCTAATTTGTAAACTACGCCAGTTGTGTAAGCTGTACCACCCAGCACTAAATCTCCATCCTCACTAGTACTAAATTTAAGTGGATGATATAGTGGATCATCCTCTCCTATAAGAGAATATTCGTTGTTAGAGGAATCAGATTGATCAAATATATAAGTAGCTCCCTTGATTAGATCAAGCTGTGGTTTTTCTACTCCGTCTATATAAAATGCTCCTGCATTTTGATTTGATGCATTATCTAGTCCTACCGTGATTACTTTTGTAAGGTTTTTTGCGCTTTCATCTATATCAGTAAGTGCTTGATAAAGTCTGCCGCCTCTAAGAATTATATCACCTGGACGATATTCTGTTTCAAGATTCCATTCGTTTGTAGCGTATATGCTTAATGAATTCCCCTGATTAAGACCGTTATGACCAAAATAATACAGGGTAGCCGGCGCACCAAAGTCAACGGTTATTTCAACTGTGCGTGTAGAAGCTGCTTCGAACCCGTTCATATAATCATTCATAGATACAGCGACACCGTCTAATTTATAAACAACTCCTGTAGAATAATGACTAATAACGTCATTATTTCTACCATCACTTATTGTACTAAACATAAATGGATGATATGTTCCTCCAAAGCTACTATTTGTAGCATCAGATTGATCAAAAATGTAAGTTGATCCTTTTACTAGATCCAGTGTAGGTTTTTCGACACCGTCTATATAAAATACGCCAGTCGCAAGTCCATTAACTGTATCCGTACCTACTGTCACAGTCTTTTGCACTAATCTACTAGATCTAAAGTTATATGTTTTTGATAATAAAGACCAATATATAATAGGTATTTGTACCGTAATAGACGATGCTCCTGCTATACCAGTTTGATTTTCACTTGCATAATAAAGTGTTTCGGGTGTACCTGTATTAATAGCGATTCTTAGTTCTCGCTGTGATGCTGCGTCAAATCCTGCTACATATGCAGCTCGATTCGCTACTTGAACTCCATCTAGAAAGTATGTGACTCCGGTACTATAAGCAGTGCCGTCACCTAATATTCCATCTTGTGTCGTGCTTAAATCTAGCGGATAACCGTCATTGGTTGCAGAATCCTGATTAAATATATAAATTCCATTAGGCACAAATGTTAGATTTGGTGTTTGTGTATCGTCTATAAGATAAACATCTCCGCTTCCTCCGTCCTCAACTGTGACAGTATATGTAGTAGTCACGACGGTTTCACTATCTTCTTGTTCAGCTGAGGTTGATGGTAATTGATTACTATTAGTTAAATTTGCATAATATAAATATCCGCCGTATCTTACAACATCACCAACTTGATATGTTTCTGAACTTGACCAATCTTTTTCGTGTTGATATCCTGGAAATTCCAATGTAAAATTTGTTGTACTAAAAGAACTTGTAGAAGTATGTGTTGTATTACATACAAAAATACTTCCGCCATATTTTACTCTATCGTTTTTTCTATAAGCAGTACTAGAAGTCCAAGCTCCTTTATAGTCTACGCCTTCATAAAATTCTCGCCAGTCGCTAATATTATCCTCTAATAACGATCCTGAATTGTGTGCAGTTATACATTCGTATACATAGCCGTTATATTTTACAATTGCACCAGGAGCGTAATCTATGCTAGTATTCCAATCTCCTAGATAATCGATACTTGCAGCAAACACAGTCCAATTAGAATAATCAGTGACAAAGGATGTAGAAGAATGACTAGCGGTACAAAGATATAGATGACCGTTATAAAGCACTATATCACCTAAATTATAATTTACAGAAGTTATCCAATCACCGAGGAAAGATCTACCGCTAGTCATTACTACCCAACGAGGTTGCGGTTGCGGAGGATTAGACCCTGGTAATATAGCATTTAGATCATTACGAAATGCACTATCTGCAACGTGTGCTATCAAACAAACATAACTTTTTCCGTTAACACGAATAATGTCATCTCTTCTATAACTTGCTGCGGCTGTCCACTCACCTCGCCATCTATATTTAAATTTATCTAAACTAAATTCTGACATTTTAGTATCCTTCGTTTGGTTGGCTATATGTTGTAATTACATCTGTGTCTGGTCCGTCACCGTATGCAGGAGATGATATATTTGTTGGATATGTGTATGTTTCTGATAATCTCTGAATAAACTGGCCGTCACTAGGGTCTATAAAATATGTTAAACTTCTGTTATCCCATCTAAATTGCGGATAACGTAAATTGTCGTTTACAATTTCGTGATCTTCGTTAATTCCTGCCAGGTAATTAATACCTTCTTCAAAATCAAGATAGTTTTCTGCTGCTACACCAATATCGTTTATTACAGCAATATTTTCGTCGCCTCCTGATAACTGATCTATTTTTACTAAAAAAAGTTCACCGTCGTCATTTCTACGCATACCATACATATATCTTTTAATAAAACCGTTGATTACGTCAGTAGGACTTGTTCCTATATAATATGTCATTATGTTATCTCCACATAGCTTACTACTACGTCAACTGCATCATCTACACTCGACCTTACAAGCAATCTATTACTAGGTGCAAGTACTAGTTTTTCACCTGTACTCACTGCTCTCAAACTAGTTCCTGCTGGTAAAATACTATCTTTTAGATAGTAGCCGCTAACACTAGTATCGTCTTCAACTAACACATCTACGTAAACAAACTGATTTGTTAGATTTGTAAAACTTAAACCAAGTATTGTGACTCTGGTTGTCGGTAGTGTTTCGTAAATTAACACAGGTACTGTACCACAATTTTTTATTACTGTATTTTTTAATAGTGTTGCCATTTTCTATCCAAATATTAAAACTTTTTCAATTGCTATATCTTCTGCATCTTGGAAGCTGATACCACCTGATGCTCCAGCAACAGAAACCCAATTAGTCCCGTCAAATAATTCAACCCTTGCATCATCAGTATTGAAACGTATCATTCCTGTAACACCTGTTGGTCTAGTGACATTACCCCCAACTGGTAAAACTACTCCATAAGTTCCGTCTATGTTTACATAACCATCACCAGTCGTTGTGAAAGTAGTAATAGCATCTTCTACAGTATTAGTTATAGTATTGTCTTTAAATCCAAAATTCTCAAAAACAACTCTTCCAGTCCCTTGTGCAGATAATTGCAAATCAGTGTTTGTTGTAGTAGTACTTATCACATTACCATCTACTTCAATGTCATCTACGGTTACTCTATTCGCATTAAATCTAGACGAATCTATATCTGCTACTGCTACTCCGTCAATATAAAATCTTATGACGTTGTCATTTGCTCCGGGAGTAAGTTCTGCCGTAATACGAGTATTTCCGTCTAAATCTTGTAATCCATTTAGCCGTATCCAATTAGTGCCGTCGTATCCTTCAAATTGTGCAGTGTCACTGTTAAATCTAATTTGTCCTGCATTTGCGCTTGGTCGATCTCCTGTACCCCCTACAGGTAATTTGAGTGCTCCTGTACTATCTATATTAACTAATCCTGTACCAGGTGATAATGTCATATCACCTGTGGTTGTAATAGTACTGTCTTTTATCGAAAAATCGTCAATAACAATAGATCCGGTTCCTGCTGCACGTAGTTCTAGATCAGAATTAGAAATTGTTGTTGTAATAAAATTATCATCTATCAGGATATCGCCAGTCGTAAAGTTATTCGCTTGAATAGTACCAGCACTTTCTATATCATTTACAGTCAACGTACCGGTTATATTTACATTATTACCAACGGTTATGTTTCCTGTGACTTCTAAATTTTGAGACATTTGAACATCATTACTTGGTACATTTACTACACCAGACCCGTTCGCACGTAATATTAGATCTGTATCTGCTGTTATTGTTTCTACAACATTGTTGTCAATTAATACAGTGTTATTTGTAAAACTGTCTGCTGTTATCAAACCTGTACTAATTATATCAACTGTAGTAGTTGCTCCGTTTACTGTAAAGTCATTGTTTACTGTAAAATCGTTAGTCGGTATCAGTATTTTACCTGTGCCATTTGCTCGTAGTTCAAGATCAGTATTTGAGGATGTAGTAGTGATAAAATTATCGTCTACTAGTATTTCTTCAAACTGTGCAGAAGCACCTACATTAATGTCCTGTTCTACTGTGACATCGCCAGACACACTTGTGTCTCCTGTCTGGTCAAAATCTCCTACAAGTGTCACTGTACCTGTAATATTTGTATTAGCAAGAGTTGCGGTTCCATCAACATTAAGATCTTGATCTATTTGTACATCGTTACTAGGCACAACAACGTTGCCTGAGCCGTTTGCTCGTAAATCCAAATCAGCGTTTGAATCTGTTGTTGTAATGTAATTTTGTGTAATTTTTATGCCGTCAATGTCTGCTTCATTAACATATATATTACTCCAAGTTTTTGATGCACTACCAAGATTATATGTTGAAGTTAAACTAGGTAATAAGTCACTGTCTATACCTGCAACAATTTGTATTGTATCACTAGGGTCATTACCTACAGTAATATTACCCCCAATAGTCACATTTCCTGTGACATCAAGATCACCTGTGATATTGACATTATTATTAAGATTGATTATGTCACTACTTGCAGTAAAGTTTACGTCTCCTGACAAGCTTTCTATAGTATTACCACTTATTCTAAGATTACCAGTATCTATTCTTTCGCCGCTTACAAATGTAGTATCGCCGCCTGTGGTAAATGTTGCACCAGTAGTTAGGTCTATGTTTAGAGCACTTGCAACAAAGTTTACAGTTCCGTCATCTTGATTTACATAGAATAAATCACCTACTCTAAAATCACCTTTGTGGTCAACACTGTTATAGCGTATTTTTGCACTATTAGATTCTACTACTTCATTTTCTTGTATAACTGTAGCTGCGTCATTTGTGACTTCTTTACCATTTCCGATATATGCTAAATTTTGTCCTATAGCATATACAATCACGCCGTCGCCGTCGCCTACTAATCCAAAATTTCCGTAAACAGATGCAGAGCCGATCATGCGCATTTCAGCGCCGAAGTCGCGTTTGTCTATGTTGAGTATTTCTGTGGCTGTTTCTGTGCCGTCACTTATACTTTGTGGAGTAGTATCAAAACCGTCTAAATCATCGAACTTGCCTGCGATACTGATTACATCTCCATCAACTGCTGCAATAGTTCCTGTAACAACAGTTGAGCTATCAGTTGATGTAAATGTAACTGTTGCACCTTCAGTAAATGTTCCGCTAGTTCCGCCTAAACGTATATGCGTTTGTCCTGCACTTTTTAAACCTAAATTACTATTATACGCATACAAACTTCTATTTGCAAAATACGTAAAGCTGTTTAGCCATTCAATACGTACACCGTTTGTAGCTACAACACCATCTACACCAGGTACAATAAATGTGACACTATGGAACAGCATACTTGCTTCTTTAGAATTTGCTGTAGCATATGAACCGTCTATGTATGCTCCTTTACCTGCGTCACCTGAATTAAATCCTCTTGGATCTTCTGCTGTAGTTGTGCTACCTGCTGTAATTACTGTAACATTTCTAATATAAGGAGAACGTGTAGTGACTTCAAAGTCTGTTGCGAAACGGAAAGCATATCCGTTGTTAGGGTATACTTTATTTCCATTACTACAGCTAAATGTTAGATTTGACACAAATACACTATGACCTACATAGCTATCGTGTGCTGCATCTAAATCTATTGTTAGCACACCAGTAGTGTTATCATAAGTTGCATTGTTTATATCGATCGGTGCAGTGCTGTCACTAAAGTCAACAGTTCCGCCACTTACGTATGTATGTGCTTGTGGTGCTGTACCTATGTTAACTTTGATAGTGTTTGCATCAACAACTTCAGTAATATCAAAATAATTCCCGCCGCTGTAGAAGCCTTTAATAGTAACATCTTCTACAGTGCTTTCACCATTTACAAGTATTGCATCATTATAGCGTGTTTCTGTAGTAGGTTGTATTGTGACACTTCTTAAACTTGTACCTTTTAGAGTGACTCCAACTGGTACAGTTAGCGGAAATTCTTCTGTGTAAACACCGGGATAAATGTGAACAGTATCTCCTGCTGTTGCTAAACTTAGTGCGTATTTGATAGTACCTACAGGATCTTGCTGGTGTGTTCCTGTATTTGTGTCGCTACCATTTTCGGCAACATAAAAAATATTTCCTTGACGAAGCACTAGATCAACTCCGTCAACTACTAATGCAGTAGAACTAATTGATCCTGCTACAAAGTTATCTACCCAAACATCAGACCACTGTTTTCCGCCGCTTAATGGGTCACTTCCTAAGGTATATGTGCTAGTTGTATCCGGTATAATATTGCTTGCTACTTCTGCATTGAATGTGACGTTGTCTGTATCAGCATCACCAATTGTAATATTGCCGTCTGCTGTGATATTTCCAGTAGCATGTATATTACCGTCTACGTTCATAGATGCAGCAACTTCTACTGTGCCTGTTCCGTTGGGTCGTAGTTCTAAATTGGCATTTGAATCATTAGTGCTGATAATGTTGCCTTCAATATCAATGCTATCTATTCTTGCACGATTTTGATATACAACAGTGTCTAGTGTTCCTAAGTTTAGGAATCGATTAGGTGTGCTAATTGTATTGCCAACTATGTTAATATCAGCAATATCAGCTTCTGTGTCTACAATAAGATTTGTAGTTCTAGTGGTTCCGATTACGTCTAATTCGTGTTGAGGCGCATTTGTTTTGACGCCGATGCGCTGGTTATTTACATCTAGATATAATAGATCAGTCTCAAAGGCTAAATCAATCCCATTACGGATCAAGTTAGACTTCAAGAGCGGACCTGATATGCGACCTACAGCCATCTCTTCTCCTCAACACGGGGATCCTGTCCCTCTAGCCTAAATTTTCAGCTTGCGCTCTTTGCTGGCTAACCACAGTTTGACCCTGCAATACAATGGTCGCTGTACTGCATTAGTAGTATTTATGTGTTTTAAAGAAAAGGTGCTTATTACCCGTAAATTAAAGTTTGAATTAGACTTATATCGTCCATTTCGGCTTCACTTACAGCTTCAAATGCTCCAGCTGATGTTTGCCATTGATCACCAATCCAAGTTTCCATTTCTCCTGAATCTGTATTCACACGAGTTTGACCAAGGATTGGTGATGCAGGTCTATTGCTGTTTGAGCCTGTAGGTATTTTGACGGCACCGTCGCCGTCAAACTGATAATAACCGTCGTCTGTACTACTAAAAACTAGGGGCTCGTCGGTTGCTGTATTTTGAATGGTGCTACCAGAAACTTTAATGTTGTCAATTATAACACCGCCAGATCCGTCTGGTCTTAATTCAAGATCAGAATTTGAAACTGTTGTGCTTATACCAAGGCCGTCTATAAGTATATCATCAACCTGTAAACCGTGTATATTAATGCCGTCGCTATCAAAATTTCCTACTTGTATATTTGCAATATCTAATAATAATGTATCATTTGTTGGGTGGGCTCTTAAATTAGTTAAGCTATTATCTGAGTAAACACCGTTAAAAAATATATTTGATGTAGCATATCCTTGAAATAAATTTTTATCAGTATTCAACCGTATTTGAGATTGGGTGAGTGTATCGTCAGGTCCAATTGGTAATTTTAATGCTTTAGTACTATCAATAATTAATTGATCTTCAACATCTAATACAATGTCTGTAAGCGAACTATCCGGAGTTGTTTTACTACCTATAGTATTGTTTGTAAATTCAAGAATCTCTAAATATATACTTCCAGCACCGGCTCCGCGGAGTTCAAGATTTGAATTAGAATTAGTGGTTGTAATTACATTATCAAATATTTGAATATCAGTACTACTGGTCATATCTTCCATTGCAAAGCTATCTGTGATATTAATCGCGCCAACTGTGATAGAGTCAGAGGTTAGATTTTCTCCAGAGATATTATTAGAAGTAGTTAAATTTTGTGTAATATTCACATCATTACTAAAAAGTACATTTCCTGTTGCACGTATGTCAAGATCAGCGTTTGATATATGAGTTTCTATTATGTTTGTCTGAGTGCGCACTGTACTATTATCAAAATTTACTGCTTCTACTTGTGTTGCACTTATCCAATCACTGGAATAAACTGTTCCTTGTGTATCAAAGTTATTTGTTAATACTAAATCTTCTGTAGGAACAAGTATATTTCCAGTACCTGAAGCACGTAATTCAAAATCTGTATTAGAAGTTGTAGTGGTTATATAATTATCATCGATTTTTATTTCTTCAAATTGCGCAATTTGAGCTACGTTTAGATTTTGGGTTATTGTTAAATTTGTAGTAGAAAAATTATTATTAAGTGCAATAGCACCTGCAGTTGTTAAATCATTTGTAGAAAGATTGTTTATAAAAGTAGTGGTTTGAACTTGAAGATTGTTAGTAATATTTAAATTTTCATCTTCAAAATATATACGTCCGGTACCGTTTGCGCGAAATTCAAGGTCTGCATTTGAATCATTAGTAGTAATTACATTATCAAATAATTGTACGTCACCTAAGTTTGCTTGACTTCCGTGTACTATATTCCAAACTTTTGTTGGGCTTCCTAGATCAAATTGGAGAGTTTGATTTGGTACAAGATCCTGATCAAAATCTACATTAAAGTCTACTGTATCCGTTGACTGATCACCTATAGTATTCAGTGTGCCATCAAAACTGAGATTTCCTGTAATATCAAGATCTTTTAAAATATTAGTGCTAGATGTAAAATTTATATTTCCAGCCGCACTGTCTATTTCAATATTTCCAGACAGACTACGGATAGTGTTTTCTCTAAAACGAATATTTCCTGTTTCTACTCTTGTGCCGTCAATAAATGTTGTACTGCCGTTTGTAGTCACGGTCATGCCGCCTAACGAATCAATATCCGCTTCGGTTAAAACTAAGCTTGTTTCTCCTGATTCCTGATCAACTAAAAAATTGTTGCCTACTCTAAAATTGCCTAAATGATCTTCTGTTTGGAAATATATTCTACCAGAATTAAGTTCTGACACTTCTTGGCTCTGTATAACTCTACTTGGGTCATTATCTACAAACTTGCCGGCGCCTATATAGGCCATGTTGTGTTGTATTAAGTACATTAAACAATCAGAGCCATCTGCTACTGCGCCATAATTACCGTACACGTTTGCACTACCAATAGAGCGTATTTCTGCACCATACTTTACAGTACTGCCATCAGTACTTAAATGACCAGTAACTCCGTCGAATGCATATAAACCTCTATTCGCAAAATATGTAAAACTGTTAAGCCATTCTACCCTAACACCATTGGTCATTGTAAGGCCGTCCACTCCGGGTGTGATAAAGGTCACACTATGAAACAACATACTTGCTTCTTCGCTTGCGCTTAAAACATCAGCACCATCTACCAAAGCACCTTTACCTGCGTCGCCGCTAGCAAACCCCCTAGGATCACTTGCACTAGTTGTAGTGCCTTTGGTGATAACTGTGACATTTTGTATATATGGAGAACGTGTTGTGACTACAGTATTAGGTGCAAAACGGAAGGCGTACCCGGTATCATTTCCGCTGTCATAATAAAAATCAGTAATAGTAAGATTTTGAACTGTACTTTCACCATTTAGGTGGAAAATATCTTTTGACTGATCTGCACTCGTTGGACGTATAAACGTATTCCTGTAATCTTCCCCTACAATATTAACATTAGTAGGAACAACTAGTGGAAGTTCTTCTTCGTATCCGCCAGCGTATACATAGATTGTGACTGGCCCACTTGTACTTGCATCTGCAAAATCTAAAGCACGTTTTAAAGTTTTAAAAGGACCATTTGGATGATCACCTACATTAGAATCGTTGCCGTTTTCAGCTACATAAATTATATTTCCTTGCCTACTAGATAGGAAGACCGGTCCTACTGCAACACTAGCAGTTGTAATGCTTTGACCGTTTAAAAATACAGAATACAAATCTTTCCATCTTTTAGAAGGAGTTCCTAAAGAATATGTGTTGTTTTGATCAGGTATAATACTACTATTGACATCAGAGTTTATGATTACAGTATCTTGTGCTAAAGCATCACCTAAAATTATACTTCCGTCAAAAGTAATATTTCCTGTAGCATGCAAACTTCCGGCTATGTTTACATTATTATGTACATCAAGTATTCCTGTACCATTTGTTTGTAAATCTAAATTACTATTAGATCTATAAGTAGAAATAGTATTATCAGTAATACTAATATTATCTGTTTGAAAATTGCTAAGACTAATTATTTCACTTGCATTAAGATTTATATCTCCTGTGAGATTATTAATATTATTTGTATCAATAGAAAAATCTGAAATATTTGCACTAGTGCTTGCGATTAAATTAATAGTTTTAGTTGTGCCAGAAATATCTGCTGTATTTCCAGGATCGCTTTTGTTGACTCCGATTAATCCGGTGTTAACATCTAGAAATAAAAGTTGTGTGTCATCTTGCGTGTTTCGAAACGCTAGATCAATTCCGTTTCTTTCTAAATTAGCGTTTAATAAAGGACCAGATATTCTACCTACTTGTGCCATTAAAGTCTCCTTGACACAGTATTTATAGCTTTATTTGTTGAAATTATGTAGGACTGTTACAGGCTTATCAAGATCAACCGGCGACGTAAAAGATAGATACCAACCTGGTAAATATGGTCCGGTGCTTGAACCTACTTCTAGAATAAACCCAGTGCTAGAAACATAGTTTCCAATATTTGCACCTGATGTGTCTACGGCTAATTCTAAACGTGTAGCAGTTGGTGCGCTTACAACTCCATGACTTCCTGGTGAGCTAGAATCATCAGTATTCAAGTTTTCTAAATTATCATCAGTACTAGATTCAACACCACTAACATACACTTGATCTCCGGCGCTTAATCCGTGAGATCCTGATAATTCTATTACAGTTGTTGTGCCTACACTAATAATATTAATTACTTCTAATCTATTACCAGGATTTTGTGTTAGTGTATAGTTTGTACCAAAAATTTGAAATACATTTTCTACAAATACAAGTATGTCTGTAGATCCGCCGCTGTTTTGTGGACTAGGGTAATCTGTATCGCCGTTATCTAAAGGTCCAAATAGTGTTTCAACAGCATCGCCTGAGCCAAGATTTTGTTGTACAATAGTCCTTGGTTCTTTATAACGACCTTTGCGCCAGGCTCCATCTTGATAAAATTCAAATTCGTTAGCAGTTGTATTGTAGCGTATATGACCGTTTGTAGGATTGTCAGGACGCTGCGCTTCTGTACCTTTTGGTACAAGCATAACATTAGTACTATCTACAACTACCTGGTCGTTAACATCATACTTAACGCCCTTTCCGTAAATATTACGTAGATTAGTATTTTGCGCTTTTAATAATCTCATTAAACTTCCAAATAGCTAATGGTTGCTGCCAAATCTGTATTACTACCGCCTACATCAGGCTCTGCAACAAAAGCCACAACATCACCTGCATCTAAAACAACACGCTCTGTGTCAAATGTAAAAGTTTCTCCTGCAGGTAATGTCAGTTGTCTAACTACGCATGTTCTTGTATTAGACAATGCTTGACCGTTAGGAATTAAGTGTAAATCAAATATTGCATCGTGCGATGCTGCATCAACTGCACCCGGGTCGTATGTATTACAAACAAGTATATTTGTAATTGCATATTGCGTATCTGCAGGCACAGTTATAATATCTAATTGTGTGGTTGTAAGTCTTTGATTTACTATTGCCATTTGTTTTCCTCTTAGAATAGCATGCTAAAAATTAGTGATCTATTTCTACTTATTAATTCGTCTGATGTATTACTTTTATTTACAAAATAAATCCCGCTGCCGCCTTCTGCTTGAGTTTTGGAATAAATTTTTACTCCTTCGGTCGGTGCATTTGGATCAATAAATGCATCATCGTCATTTGGTGTTTCAGAAATCTCCAAGTTATCGTTTATCTTAACAGTTCCAGTTCCAGGAGATTTTAAAATCAAGTCTTCATTACTGTTGACTGTACTAATTTCGTTATTTTGGACTTTTATATTTGCAACTTCTAGTCTGTTTGAATAGAAATTAGCAATAATCGATCCGTCTACTGTAGCGACTATTGTACTCTCAACACTAGTTTCGCTATCATCTTCAGTTGCTAGTCGTGTGTCGCCTTCTTCAATTGCATCTTGCAAATTCGTAGATAAAGCAAAATCTACATAGTCTACTACACCTTTTGCATTAGGTATAAAGTCATTATTTAATACAGCCGGCGCAACAATACTACCTGCAGAGTAATTAAAAACATTTTCTTCGTAGTCTGTTGTTCCTGCAACATTTATAGCACTACCTGGAGTAGTTATATAAAGTGTTCCCTGAGCGTTTATACTGTTAACACTGACTGGTAATAATTGACCTGCTGCATTTTCAAATACAAAACTTCCGTTGCCGCTAGAACCTCCTGTGACATAAGGAACACTTTCGTCAAACAATAATCTTGCTTCTGATAAACTTCCTCTGTCTATTCCAATTCCTGCTTGAAATCCCAATGCTGCACTGATACCATCTCCAGTCTGGCCTTCATTAAGTGTAATAATATTATCTGCGATTGTAGTGACGGTAGATTCAACAGTAGTAGTGATACCTTTAACTTCTAAGTCTCCGGTTATCACTACTTTTCCTCTGTCGGTAGTATAGCCTCCAGTAGTGTCAAGTGTAATCAATCCTCCAGAAGCATCTGATGGATTGTCCACTACAATTTTATAATTGCCGTCTTTTACTCTAACTACTCTTGACATTGATTACCCTTATTAGATTGCTGTAAGAATAAGCACGTTTTCAGCAGAGTCGTTATCAACATACCAAGTATACTGGTTGTCGTCGAACCCTGTAATCTTACGTCCTGAAATTTTCTTTACAAAGACTTGAGTTCCTGAATCAGTTCCTACAAATCCACGTAGTACCATTTCGTTATTACCAATGCCCGACGACCCGTCATCATCCACAAGTTTACATACTCCTACGCCGTTAGCTTCTGAATATACTTTGAATCTACGAGCACCTTTTTGTTGTAAAATATAGCAACTGTTTGGTCCATCATCTTGCACATCTACCGCTGCTGTGCTTGAAACTTTAGCTTTGTACACTGGAATGTTATATCCTTTTTGACGATCTGTGCTTGCAGATGTAGTATCAAATCCGTGGATATTACGGCCGTCTCCTGTATCAGGGTATCCTGATGTGCTTGTTGTTGATCCTAGTGGACCGAAGTTCTTTTTACCTAGTGGTCTTCCCATTTGTTTTCTCCTTTTTAAGAAGTCCGATGCAGGTTCTAGCTGCTACGCTGTGGGTACAGCATAAGTCCGCCTCGCGGCACACTATCTGACATATGTATTTATCAAAAGAGAAAAAAGCCCGACACAGTTAAGCATCGGGCTTTATAAAAAAGTGGGTGAAGGACTTGGGTTTACCTCCAACTAAGCGCCTAGATACCTTTCATCGTTAACACTTAGAACCTTGCTCTGTCTAGTATGACAGTGTGCGTACTCCTAGTCTCCTAAGTCTACGCCGGGCACTACCCCTAACAAGTGCGCTTATCCTCTCTAGAAACAGGATTATTAGCGCCAACCCTTGTAACAACGTCTTGCTACAGTAATAATAATAACATCACTGCAACAAATGTCAACCACTTTTTTTAAAAAAGTCATAAAAAAAGGCCCCGTAGGGCCTTTTTCTTGTTGTCGTTCTAAGTTAAACTTAGCTGAATGACAAGTTCCCAGTTGTAACTGTGATCTCGTCTAGGTAGTCAGCTGCATTACCTAGTGACGATGCTGTGTTTGATAGCTCAACATAACCATAACGTGTCATGAATGATACGACTGGCTCAAATGTTGATGGATCTAGTACAACACCACTGCTCATCAATGGAATGTATGGGCAGTAGAACGCTGCTGCGTCTGATTCTGAAGTACCTTTGTACCCAACAAGAATGTTGTCATCAGATGCATATGTGTTTACATACACTTTCATTGCATTGTTCAATGTACCAACCATCTTAGTGTTAGTTGGTGCTTCGAATGTACCTTCTGTTGTACGTGCAAACGCTGAAGTAGTTGCTGACTGTAGGATTGTTAACACTGTTGGTGAAACAACTGCCCAATTACCAGCACCACGACGTGTACGCTGTGCGATACGGTTTGCTGCGCGGTTCATAAGAACTGCTAGAGCAGCATGCTCGTCGCCAACGAATGTTGCAGTACCACTTACTGCTGCCTGATCGTATGTATCAGTTGCACCAGCTAGTGTGAATAGTGAAGCAAGTACTTCTTGGTCGATTTCAGCAGTAATCTCTTGAGCAAGTGCTGCCATGATTTCTGCTTCTACGTCGATGCCGTGCTGCGACTGAGCGTCTTGTGCAGACTCAAAAGTCCAACGTGCGCTTAGTTTACGAGTCTTAGCTTCAACTGTTTGCTTCAAGATTTGAATGCTTAGTCTGTTTCCAGCTGCACCTTCTAGTGCTGCTGTTGCATCAGCTTTAGCAGTTGTAGCATTACCCGAGTATGCTTCTGCAATCTTGAATGGGCTTAGAGCCTCTTCGCCTGCTACTGCGCCGCTTGCGTCTGAGCCAGCTGTGTCCGAATAACGAACACGTAATGTGTGGATTTGACCCACAGGACCAGTCATAGGCTGAACACCTACAAGCTCGTTTGCAATGACTGTTGGCATTACACGACGAATAACTGGAAGAATAACACGGTTAAGTGTTGCGATATTACCGGCAGAGGTAGCACCAGCTGTAGCAGTCTCTGCGAGATACGAGCGAGTATTCTCTAGAGTAGTTGCCATAACAGATTTCTTTGTGCCTTGTAGGCCTTCAAGTAGAGCTGTTTTGGTGTCCTGCCAGCGACTTTCTAGTAGTTCTGACATAATTATCTCCTTTTATAATCCAGCTAGACGTTTAATGTCAACGACATTGTGTTCGTCTGCTGTTCTACTAACGTTAGTTTGTGACTGTGTGTCACGGTTGCCTGTTACTTCTTTTGCCTCTGATAATACTGCCTTCTTTGCCGGTGTCTTACCATCGATAACTGATGGTAGATACTTATCAAACGCAGACTGTAGTCTGTTTGTTTGAACCGATTCAAGTAAATCTGTCATGATTTCTTTTTGGTCCTTGCTTAGAGGACTTACAAGATTACTCATAACTTCTTTGCGTTCTGCTAATGCTTTCATTTTACCAATTTCTGCATCTTTGCTTTCTGCAAGTTGTTTTTTCTTAGCCGCTTCTGCTTTTGCTTCTGTAAGTTGCTTGTCTTTTAGAGCAACAACTTTCATTAGTTTAGCAGTTTCTGATTTCTCATTTAAGTGGCTAGTTGAATATTCGTTCGCAAATGCTTCGAATAGCTTGCGACCGAAGTCGTTTCTACGTGCTTCTTCGATATCTTCTTTAAGTGCAGTAATTTCACTTGTGAGTGTCTTACTGACAATATCTGATACCTTGTTAGCACTTGTTTCGACAAAGGATTTTTTAACCTCTGCGAATTTTGATTTTGCTTCTTTAACAAGTTTAACTTTTGTTTCTGCAAGATCTTTTTTATCTTCGTGGAACTCAGCAATTTCTTTAGCTAGTGCATCTACAACAAAGTTCTCTAGCATGCCAAACTTGTCAGCAATTGCTTTTTGATCTTCGTGTAGTTCTGAAATTTCTTTTGCAAGAGACTCTGCAACAAAACGCTTCATTAGATCAGCATTTTCACGCATTGCAATGGCATACTTTGCCTTTGCTTCTGCAAGTTGCTTTCTATCATCTGCAAATTCTGCAATTTCTTCTGCAAGACGCTCTGAAAGCATAGCATCGATAGCTTCAACCATAGTTGACTTATCGTGCTCGTACTTTTGTGCAAATTCTTCGCGAAGCTCAGCTGTGACAGCTTGCTTATTCTCGAGGATTTTTGCATTCCAAGCCTCTTCAATTTCCGCACGAACATCTTCTGAAACAACATCGTTCTCGAAAAGTGTTTTTAGTGCATCCAACATAGTGTTCTCCTTTTTATTGGAGTCGACTGATTATATTAATCAGCGATTCTTTTAAATATTTTTGTGCCTTAGGGTCTTCTTTTGTTGCCTGTGCTAATTCGTATGCCTTGTATCCTCCACGAGCATTCATTAAGTGTTCGTAAATTGGTGTAGGATATGCACCAGGGGCGCTAGGCTGAGCCACTACGTCCACGGTGATAATTTCAAAATCAGAGACAGTATTACTGCCGTCTTCTGATACATTTCCGCTACCACGCGATGAAACACCTAGCTTAACTCCGCTTTCAAGCATTGTTTTAACTAAGGTGCCCATCGGTGTAGGTAGGATTTTCATCTTTCCATAACCATTAGCATCGTCCATCCACATTTCTGTAATCATGTGCGATACTCTATCTAGGTTAACATTAAGTCCATCTGGATGATCAACTTCGCCGAGAACACTATAACCTCCGCTAATTTGATCGTTGAGAGTTTTGACAGCCCTGCCAATTTCATTTACAGGGTACACACGCTGGTTAGCGTTGCGTACTCCGCCTTGTATACAAATACCTTTCATATACAAGTCTTTTCCTTCGTTGGCATTCTCAACTACAATCCTTGCAGCATCAAATGTCAAATGCTCTCTTAAAAAGTTGTTCATTCAAACTTTCCTCTTTATACTGCTTACTTTGCTCTTTTTGGAGCACCGTTTAGTGGTGATCCTGCGCTTTTGTCAGCAGTCTCTGGCTTGCCCTTTTTCTCAGCGCCGTGGCCAGGTTGTGACTTCATTGATTTTGAAGCCTTTCCACCAGGTACATTTACGTTCCCGTGTGAATCTTCTTTAGTATTTGGAGCAGCTAGACCACCTTGTGTGCCGCCTGTTCCGCCGTCACCGCCTGCTGTAATATTAGACGCTGTTCCGCCCATATCGTTTTTACCAGCTACAGTTGACTTTGTGTTTGCACCATTGTCGCCCATTTTAGCATTGACTTTTTCTACATACTCACGCATTTCTTCTGCGTTAGATTTTTTCATTTTCTTTTTGCCTTCTTCGACGTTGTCTTCAAATGATTCCATTTCGTTGTCATCATCTTCGCCTTCGTCGTCCATGTCCATGTCGTCTCCGCCCATATCCATGTCGCCGTCTTCGTCTTCTTCGCCTTCGTCGTCACCGGCCATCATTTTTTCAAATTCAGCTTTTAGATCTTGTAGTGCATCTTCTAGGTCTTCAACACGGTCGTCTAGATCTTCGTCATCGCCGTCCATGTCCATACCGTCTTCGTCGCCCATCTCTGGCTCCATAGCACCCATCATGTCGTCTGCTGGGTCACCGCCCATCATGTCCATCGGATCTGCTTCTACTTCAAACTCGTCTAGATCGAAGTCTTCAGACATTTCTTCGTCTTCGTCTTCATCTTCATCTTTTGATTCGTCAACTTCTTCATCATCTGACTCATCTACTTCTTCGTCAGAAGCTTCGTCAACTTCTTCGTCTTCTAAATCTGCTTCTAATAGTGATTCATAAATGTCACGTGATTTTTCAACCACGATCTCGTGGAATAGCTCTTCCGCACCGTCACGATCTTCGTTGACTAGGCGCTCAAGCATTTCTTCAAACTTATTGCGTGTTGCCATTACTTTTCTCCTATAAATGTTATACCTATGGTAAGGCTGTCAGTTGTATTTAACATACTGCGAGAAAAGTACGTAGAAATAGGCCAAAAACGGCGTATTTTTTAACAGTTGCCAGAAAAGTCGAAAATTCTTTGAAAATTTTCTACTGTTATTGTATTAAAGTTGTCAAATTTATTTAGTTCGTCAGGCTGATAATTATCAGGTGCTATAACTCTAATGTAGTGAGTTTGTTTATGTTCTTGAATAACACTTTTAGTTTGACGCAACCAATTTCCAAAAAAAGTAGCACCATCTAATGACTTTTTATAGTTAGGTGTATCAGCATACATGTTATTAAAACGCTTTCCATTTTCTAGACCTTGATAATCAAATCCTAAAATGTAAATTGTTTTATATCCATGCTGACTTGCTAGCCATAATGCTGTAGGACCACTGCTCCAACCTTTTGAAGGATTGAAATAATTGAATCCTTGCATGCGTTGGTATGCTTTGTTTGGATTGGTCCATACTTCGTGTTTTTTTTGATATCCGGACTTGTTTATTTCTAATATCATTTTAGTATCAACAGCAACTAGATAGTCAGGGTTAAATGTTCTATATAGAGCATTGCAACCGTATGTATTTCCAAATTGTGTTAAATTTTCCGGATTTATAGGTGATCTACTAGTTCCATTGCCAAGAACAAAGGCTGTGTTCTTTTTTTCTAATCCTATATTCTTTGTAGGAGCAGCAATAAATTCTATTTTTTGTTCAGGATCTTTATTCAGACGTTTTTCTTCTTTTTGTCTACGCCTTTGTTCTTTAATAATTTTCCACTGAGATTTAGAATATTGAGATTTATCAATTTTAGCCATTATACTCCGCCGGCTGCTGCTTGAGCTGCTATTCCATACATTTGTCTTACAAAGTCTAGTTCTTTTGACTTTTCATTTGTATGTAGCTCACTTGCTTTCCTTGCACGGTTTATTTGGCGTAGAGTAAGTCTTGTTTTGCGAGTATCGTCTAAGTCAACAATACTATCGTCATACTGAGGATCGTAGCGATCGTCTTCGATCGGCTCAATAGTTTCTTTGTCGTAATAAAAAAGTTCTCTCAGTATCATGTTAGTATTTATATCGTTTGATCAGTTGTTGCGCCAGTCGGTGCTGGTTCTTGTCCTGTGACAGTATCAGGTGGAGTTGCTTCAGGTCCTGTTTCTGCTTCTCCTTCAATAGGAGCTAAGTCTTCTGCTCCATCTAAGTCTGCACTAATACCTGCACTACTAATGCCTGCGGAGCGCATTTCACCTGCTGCATCAGTTGATGGTTGATCTAGTGTTTCGTCATTTTCTTCACGCCATAGACGTTCATTTTCTGCAACTTCTTCGTCGCTTAGTCCAAGGAATCTTTTAAGCGCAAATCTATTAGACATGTAAGGTATAGCACTCATTTGTGTAAATGTCGGAACGCGACTGTTGTCTAGTTCTGCTTGACGATAGCTTGCAAAATTCTGTGGCGGCATAAACTTGAGGTCAAACATGTTAGTATCAATGTTTACACCTTTTTCTAATAAGAAACGTTTAAATTCTTGATTAAACTGTTCTACTACTAGGCCTTGTAGACGTTCGCAATAAGTGTTAAAACGTAGCTCTTGAATATAAGCTGTGCCTACTCTACCGTCGTTATAGCTAGTTGCTCCGTCATCAGCGCCGGTAGGCAAATATGAACTCGGGATTCGTAAGCCGCGTACAAGCTTATTAGTAAAGTATCTAAGATCATCAATTTCTCCTAGGTTAGTTCCGCCCGGTAGTGTTTCAACTTTTGATCCACGACCTTCAGCAGTTTGTGGGAAGAAGTAGTCTTCGTTGATTGACAGCGGATTGTAAGAACTGTCTATGACATTTGTGCCTCCGCCTGTCTGCGATGGGATACGTCTTTGATGTATTTCCGTCTTGACACGTTCAACAAATTGCATCGCCAAGTGACTTGGCATATTGCCCACATCAACATAGAATACTCTTCTTTCTGGAGCTCTCTGCACACGATAGATAATAATCGCGTCTTCAAGCAATTCTTTTTGTTTGTAAACTTTAAAAATAGTTTCTAATAAACTATTTCCAAACGGAAAATTGTTGTCTAATCCTTCGCTTAAACTGAGATGCATAACATGCTCCGCAGCAATAGCAATTTCGCCTTCTTCAATAGTAAATCTATTTCCATTTTGTACAGGGGAGTTCCCTACCATACCTTGTGCACCGCCAGTAAAATATCCTTGGCCACCTGGTACATTTGGAGATTGAATATTACCATTTGTAATATGCGGACTAGTTGCTACTAGATCTTTAAAATTAAGATTAATATCTTTTATTACATATTGCTCAGGAGTTTTTCCTTCGCTTTCGTTTACAATTATACGTGTGACTTTTGCTGGGTCTACGTAAAATAATTTTTTAGTTTCAGGATCTCTAAGAAAAAATTGATCGCCATACTTAAATGTATTACGAAAAACACGAAACATACGTGTGTCAAATTGTTGCAGTTTTACCCATTGCTTAAGGTATTGTCCTAAAATTTGTACTTCTGTGTTTGTTGCACTTTTATTAAACTCAAAATCAAAATTTGTATTATTTCTTTTGTTTTTTTGTGTACAAAATTCAGCAAGGATATCAAGTGCTGCATTAACTTCTGAATCTTGATCCATTGTGTTATACTGCCCGTAGCGTTCAACACGATTAGGCGAACCTACATACACGTCTGGAAGATAACTAGAATAGTTTGATCGTGCAGGACCAGCTTGTGTTCCGTTTCTCGATCCGTTTATAGGTGAGTAATTGCCGCTAGGGTTGTCACCTGTAGGTACTGGTGTGAAGTACTTTTTCCAGCTCATCTAGCTCTTACCCCTTGTAATAGATTACCGCTTGCACCTCTTAGTGCATCTACAGTTTTGTTGCCTGTTCTTGACATATTGTTATTTATTGAAACTAATTGTAACATACTTTGGTTAAGAGTGTCAAGTAATTGCTCCATGCGCTGGGTGCTTATAGCAGGATCATCATTTATTGCGCTTTTCAATTCTTCAATTGTGTTAGTAAGATCGTTGCTAGTATTATTTTCGGGCATATTTTCTAGTCTAGATCGTAAGTTGTTGGCCATTTGCATCATAGAGCTTTGCATAGATACAGATTCACTTCTCATAGAAGGCATAATAGATCCCATTGCTTGTTGCATAGATGCTGATTCACTTTGCATAGCTGTTTGCATTTTAGGTATATTATTTTCTATCACCTGTTGCATAGATGCTGATTCACTTTGCATAGCTGTTTGCATTTTAGGTATATTATTTTCTATAACCTGTTGCATAGATGCTATTTCTTCTTGCATATTAGGAAGAATTACGCCATTTGCACCTGGAACAAATGTTTCTGGACCTTCTTCGCCTACAAGGTAAGATCTACCTGTGTTGACTGGACCGCCTAGAGCTCTTGCTCCGTCTCGTTGCACTCTAGCTTTGTCTAATGCACTTGCAACTTGATCAGAATTAAAACCTAAACCATTTAAAATATCAGGTAAATTTACAATTTCTGTACGCAAGGCATTAGTAGTAATTAAAGGTTTAAATAAACTTGTAAATGGACTTAGTTCAGCAATTTCTGGATCTACTTCTCCAGGCGTTACTCCTTCGACTATACCTTTACCTATTTCGCCTGCGCCTATAGCTATTGAACTTATCGCCTTCAGCCCTTCGGCAGCAGAGTTCTGTAATTCAGTATTAGCACTTAGATTTCTTCCAATTTCTTGATTGATGCCGGCAGCACTATCAGCTAGTGCAACGGTTGCTATGTTTATTTCTCTAGATATTGCTTGCCCTTCTGCTTCTCCTCCTCTTTGAGCACCAACTCGATCTCTTGCTTCGGCTTGGAATCTTCTAGCAGCTTCGGCTTCGGTGACGTCTCCAAACCCGCCTGTATATTTTTGTCCAGATGCTTCTGCTCTTTCGCGAGCCATTTGCGCTCGCATTTGTTCTATGCCTAGTCTAGTATTTTCAGTTTGTGCAAGATTGTCGGCTACAGTTTGTCCTACACCACTTACTTGACCTAAAGAAGCTGCCGCAGTATTAGTTGCACTTACATATTCAGATGCAGAAACTTGCACAGCTCTGTCAGCTTGTTCTCTAAGTCTTATTCGCTTGGTTTCTGCATCTTCTTCGCTTTTTAACACAGCTGCCATTTGCCTAATTTGTTCAGCTACTTGAGGATTCATTGCAGCAAAATTCTTAGTAAGGTCACTCATAGGAGCACCAGATTGTATCATGTCTTGAAAAAATGCTTGAGCCTGCTGACCAGCAGGAGCTAGACCTGCAAATGCTTCGTCAAATCCTCCCTGGATTCCTTCAAGGCCTTGAGCTTCTAAGCGTCTCAGTGCAGCTATATTTCTACCATCACGTTGTGCGTCTACAAGGCTTTGGCGTTGCTGGTCTGCACTTTCGCCTGTAATTTCTGCCATATAAGCAAGATTTTCAGCCATATTTAGAGTAGCTTGAGCAACTTGATCTGGCCCCATTCCTTCAAGCATTTGTTGACGTCTTAGAAGGTTTGCATTATCTAGCAAGAACTCGTTTGCTTGTTCTATAGTATATCCTAGGTTCATCATTCCTCGGATAACTTGACCGTCTTCGAACATTGCACGAGATAATTCTGCAAATCTTTTAGCGCCGTTGTTTACACCTGTGCCTAACCCTGCCAAGGAATCACTATTTTTACCAACTAGATCTGCAAATGCTTCTAAAGGCATTCTTGTATTAGCAGCAGCAGATCTTAATGCACCTAGGTCTCCATTAAACCCTGCACCTACTTTAGACAAAGCTTGAAAGGTAGCGTTTGTGTTGTCTAAGTATCCAACTACGCCTTGCACAGAATCGCCAAACAATCCAAGGATACCGCCTATAGCAGGCACTTCTTTTGCTAATCTATTAACATTTCCTGTAAAATCGCTTACAGATCCGCCTGCACGACTAACAAATCCTGTAAGGTCGCCAAAAGCACCTTCTAATTCTTTTGTCTTTTGTCCAAATTTTAAAGAAGATTTGTCAGAGGACGCCCTAGGCTGGGATAGGGTTGATCCTTGCTGCCTTAATGATTTTGCAAGGGCTTCTATGCTTTCGGGAGATAGATTTACTTCTTCTGTTGCTGACATTTGTATTCCAAATTAAAATATACGTACTTAATTTATTATAAATACTTGTACAATGTATTTAGCGAGATTATAATATGAGTAGTTTTCTTCAAAATTATCAAAGACAACCTAAACTTTTTATAGATTTACCTAGTAAAGGAAAATACTATGATGCGTCTATTGTAGAAGATGAACAGTATGTGCAAATTCCTGTATTTGGAATGAATGCAATGGACGAAATTATGTTTAAAACTCCTGATGCATTGTTCGGAGGCGAAGCTACAGCACAAGTTATACAGAGTTGTATTCCTACAATTAAAGAACCGTGGAAGCTAGTAGGCTTTGATATTGATTTTATTTTAATTGCAATAAGAATTGCTACCTACGGCGACGATATGGCTGTATCAACACAATGCCCTAAATGTGCAGAAAGAACAGAAAACAACCTAAGTTTAACCAACATGATTCAAACTTATGAAACTTTTCCAGTTGATCATAGCTTTTCTATAGACGATCTAACATTTAATCTTAAGCCTTTGACATATAAGCAAATGACAGATTTTAGTATCGAAAACTACACTTACGAACGGCAACTTTTACAAATTGCTCAACAAACAGAAATGTCTGATGATGATAAAAATAAAGCAACACAAGACATATACAATAAAATTAACGACTTAAATTTGCGTGTTGCTATTTCATATGTTAAATCTATTTCTAACAATACAGAAGCAGAAACTAATATTGAAAATATAACACAATTTATTATTCAAAATGACGCTGTTTTTTATAATAATTTAAAAGACAGTGTATTTGAACTAAGCAATCGTTGGCGTGTTCCTAAAATGACTGCACAGTGTGCAAATGAAGAATGTAATCATGAGTATGAATCAAAAGTAGAATTGGATTACTCAAATTTTTTCGGACTCAAATTCTTACACTCTCGGAATCTGATCTCTTAAGTTTAGTAGACGATTACGAAAACGATGTAAAACGTATCAAAGACGAACGTTATAGGTTGGGTTGGTATATGAGAGGTTCAATAACATATCAAAATCTAATGTATAATATTACTAGAGATGATATTGAAATCTTAAACAATATTATCAAAGATAATATAGAAGCTACAGAAAAAACTAGATTGCCTTTAATTTAATTCTTATCCAGGATCTCCTGAACGCATAATTTCTTTTGCTTCTTCTTTTCCGCGCTTATAAGCAGCTTGCATTTTTGGATTTGATTTAATAAAGTCTTTAATAATTGCTTTTGCTTTGTTAGGATTTATTGCATTATTCTTGTTTTCTGTATAGGTTATACTATCTCTTACAATATCTCCTGCATCGTCGGCACCGGCTATTCCCCCTAACCAGTCTAGACGTTCGCCAAACCATTGTTGAGTTCCGTCAACTGCTAGTGCAGTTCCTAAAATTCTTGCAGGGTTCATTAGAGGTCCAGACATGTTGTTTTCTAACCAATCATTAATTCCTAAAGATTCAAATAACTGATACAATGCCATAGTGCCGCCTACTACAAAGGCACCGCCTGCAACAAGTGATAATATAGCACCAACCCCGCCAGTGCCTATAGAAAATCCTGTAAGCAAGGCGAATGCTGTCCATCCTCCTGCTAGTACAATGCTTATAACAGCTTCAACTATTAATTGATTAAATCTTTCTACAGCTTCTAAATATGCTCTACTTACGCCTGGTGTAAGATTACCGTTTTCTAAACCTGTTAAAAATGCTTGGCGTCCTGCTTTATCAACATTATTAGCATCGTTTTTTATAGCTCGTAAATAAGCATCCAGTTGATCTTCGAAAGCAGATATATTAATTGCAGAATTTAAAACTACAGCAATTTTTGTACTAAAAAGTGCCTTAAGTGTTGAAGCTACACGTGATCCTAAAGCGTCTAATATTTTTCCTAATAAACCTTTTGGAGGATCGTCTGGAGTATCAGGAGTATCTGGTTTAGCAGTAGGCTTTACTTTATCATCTCCAGGACGTACATCTTTACCAGCAGCCGAATTGCGAATACGTTCTGCTTCTGCATCTGCTGCTGCAATCTGTGCTCTAGTATATGATTGACCATTTACCTTAATTTTTCCGTGTCTAGACAACTTTCTTTGTTGGCTTCTACTAAGACTATCACTTGTAGGTGTGCCAGGTTTAACACCTGCTTTTAATTCACCAGGATCTTTAGGAGTATCAGTAGGTGTTGCAGGACCAACTTTAGGAGCATCGCCTTTAGGCTGATCTACGATTGGAGTTGGCGCTTTTGCACCAGGCAACATTTCCTTAGCTCGTATTTCAGCAGCATATCTGTTAGATGCAATAGATGTTTTTCCATCAGGAGCAGTAATTTTTATCTGTCCGTCATCAAGTGTATCAAAAGAAAATCCTTGAAGTGGTCCTTTTTTTACAATAGTTTTTGCTTCTGTTATTTGATATACCTTCATAATCGTCCTTCGATATTGTTAAGTATATTTATGTCTCAACTTCGTTGATCCAAGTTTTCGCTATCGCTCAAACTGTTTACTTCGTAATTAATTATGTGATATATTATTTGAAACGCATTATTACGAAGTAATAATGTTTAAGTTTCATGTAGATTGTTTCAGTCAGACGGAACCTGTTACGGTTCCATCTAATCTCAAAAATAGCTTCATGTGAGTTCGCCACCAGCCGAGACTTGGAAGTAGGTGTTTTCTGCTACACAATGGGCTCTGACCTTTCCCAACCTACGTCGACATCACATAATGCGCATTTATTTGCACTTTATCTGTAAAAATACAAGTTAAAGTGCAAATGATTGCACACTATGCTACCTTCCGCTTCGTTCCTGTTGCTAAGAAGTTTTTGTGTGTAATTTGCAGTTTTTCGAATGACAGCAATTCATCCTATGTCAATACGTTGGGCATATGGTTCGAACCCTCAGACTCACTTCCATTTTTCAGGATACTAGGATCTACCTAGGGGAGTGTCTCAACATGTTACGTGTGCTCCGATCAAGGATGCTTTTTCCACAGCGGTATTACAATCTGGCCCGCTAACCTTATGTGCTGTTATATGCTGCCTTTTGGTAACCATGTAACAAATTTGCCGTTGCAATCGTTACATATTACTTTGCCTGCGTGTGGGCCTAAATCTAACTTTATAACTTGCCAGTTGTGATTTTCGTGGATGCCTAACTTGATATCTTTCTTAGGTTTTTTCTTTTTCAATTGATTGCGTTCAATTGCTTCGGCATAGTGATCTATCTTATCGTATTGATTACGTTTTTGATGATTTAACTTTGCCATGTTCTAAAAGTGCCGTCCTAAGTTTTTCTGACCCGCCTACTCTAACATTAATAATACCATTGTAGTATTCATCTGTTTCAAGTACACGCCTGTCAAATTGTTCTCTTGCCTCTATGTAGGACATTTCGCCCCTACCTTTACATAGGTATAATATTTCTCTTGTGAAGTTTTCTGGGCCTAGTGCTGCAACGTCAGCATTGAGTCTATCAGATGATCCCCAATAGTCTTTCCAATCGCTTTCTTTTGTGCCGCGCCTTTTATTTTTCTTGCCTTTGAGTGGAGGTTTGGTAGTTTTAAATTTTGCAAGTTTTTTGCCTATATATTTTTGCCCAGTAGTTAGATTGGTTATGAGATAAACAAAACCTTCGTATTCGTCTGGTATTGTTTCTATTACTTTGCCTTGATAAGTCCACTCCATGCGTGTACTTACCGATTGCCTATGTTATTTGCTTTCTATCTTGGTTTGATGCTTTTCGTGTATTTCTTCCATGCGGGCCTTTGCAAGTTCTCGTATTTTTCTTAACCAACGCCTTGCTTCTCTGTGTGTTCGCACACTATTTCGAGCCTCAAACTTTTCGTTTGCCTTAAAATAGGCCATGTATGCCTTTGTTAGTTGATCGTGTGTATCGTCTTCAATCATTAATCTACAATGTCTATGTCATTTGCATATGACGTAAAGCCATTCTCCTTCACAACTTTCATAACATGATTAACTCTTCCAACTAATTCGTCTTTGTGCGAGATTAGATAGACATTTTTATCACGTTCGCGCCCCATTTTCTTAAGGACGCTTAGTGCATTTTCTACACCAGCGGTATCCATACCGCTATCGATAAGTTCGTCAATGAACAGTAAGTTAATGTTTTGATATAAACTTTCCCAAACATCTCTAAATGCAAAGCTCATACCTAATATAAGTCTGTTGCGCTCACCACGACTCAGATTATCAAAGTCTAGATCCTGACCTAACTGTGTAATTTCAACGTTTAGATCATTTTGGAATACAACTTGATGCGGCAGACCCAAACGATCGAGATAGTATGTAAGTCTATTGTTTAGATATGCGAGATTTTGATCAATAATTTTCTTACGTATAAAACTATCTTTGTTTGTAAGAAGTTTAAGCAAAAATTCTTGGTGTTCCTTAAAGCTTGTAAGATCATTTACAGGCATCCAGTCAATATCTTGTAGTGCAGTTTCTGTCAGATCGTTAATTTGTTCTTGATAAGGATCTGCTTCTGTTTGCTTTGCTTCTAATGTTTGTTTTAAACTATCAACATTCTGTCTATGTTCGTAAGCTTCTTTAGCAGTTTCATAAAATGTATTAGGACGTCCGTTGATATCGCCAATTTCACCTAATCCTGCAAGAACATCTTGTAGTTTTGTACTAACTTCGGTTTGATATGCTATTGCATCGTTTAATTCTTTAGTTTTTCTAGACAAAATTTCTTCTTTTTTGTCTGCGTGAAGCTCTTGTCCGCAAGTATAACATGTAGCATCGTCAAGATTTGAGATGTCTTTTTCTGCTTTTTCAACACTTTTATCAGCACGTAATAGTGCCGAGTCCAGTGTGCTTTTTTCCTTATTAAGAGCCAAAATAGCATTGTTCATTTCTGTCCAATTAGACAGTTTTTCGTGTGCTTCTAGCTCGGCATCAATATCTAGTTTTTCTAATTGTGCAATACCCTGTGATAATTTTTCACAATCTTGCTTCTGTTTAGATTGCCAAGCACGTTGTCTACCTTCTAATGTGCTAATGCTTTCATTAATTTTTTCATTAGCTGTTTGAATTGCATTAATTTTTGCAGTTTCCTCTGTGATTGCTTCTTTGGTCACACGAACTTGTTCTTTAAGTGCTTCTGCCTTTTCTGTAAGAATCGTAATACCTAACAATTGTTCGATAATAGCACGTTGATCATTTGCTCGCATACTTAAGAACGGCTCAGTGTAGGTATTAAGTGCAACAATATGCTTAAACATATCGTGACTCATGTTTAGTAAGTCATTAATAAATTCTTGTGTTTTACGACTATCGCCTTGCGATTCATCGATCATTTCTTGTTCTTGATCATTAATATAAAACTTAAGAACGTTAGGCGAACGTCCTCTTTCAATACGATAATCTTGTCCATCTTTCTCAAAATGCAAAGTCACTAACATTCCCTTGCTATTTGTCTTATTAATAAGATTATTACGCTTGATGTTAGTCAATGCAGTACCGTATAATGCATACGATAGTGCATTAATAATAGTTGTTTTACCAGTACCATTGCGGGATCCGCTGTCGTCTCCGCCTTGATCTAGATTTTCACCTAGCACAAGTGTTAATTGTTCTCTATTAAAGTCAACAGCTTGAGTTTGATTGCCCACGCTCATAAAATTCTTGACGGTAAGATCTTTAATTTTTATCATAGTTCGTTATAAATGTCCAAAAGTGTTTTCTTGTCGTAGTTAGTAGTGTCTAATGCAGATATTTCTCCTGCAACAATCTGATCAACACTTTCAAAGTGCTGAATGTCTAATTGTGTCGAAATTTCTTCCATTTGTTTTTGCGGAATAAGACTTATCTCTCTACAGTTGTATTGTCTAATGAATGTCTCTTTGATAAATTGTGCTTCTTCATAACTGATAGGCTTATCAATAGTGACACGTAGGTACATTTTAGGTTTTATAATACTTTCGATATTATCTAGTAAATTGCTTAATGCTATAGTTCTGTATTTAGGACAATTAGGCCAGTTAATATATTCAGGTTCCTTGCCGTTTTCGCGATCAAGGATCATCATACCACGCTCGTCGTCTCCAGCATCTGCATAGTTATGGGGAAATGCATTACCTATATAGTGTACTTTACCTTGTTTTTGCCGCTTGTGAAAGTGACCACTGAATACATATTCTTGATTTTTAAAATGTTCTACTTTTAAATCACCATGATCAGGCATTTGCACCATAGCGTTCATGTAAAAGCTAGGAAGTTCAAAGTGACCAAACATGTATTTGGCTTTGATCTTTTCAATCTTCTTCCATTCATCGCCTACTAGCCACGGAACAAGACACACGTCGTCTTCTTGATAAATTTCATCAACAAATGTAATACCTGGAATATGTTTTGCAAATGCAGTTGAATTTACGTCACGCTTGTCTTTGTAGTATAAATCGTGGTTGCCGTCAAAGAAGTAAAACTTTTCAAAAGCAGAACCAAGTTTTTCCATACTACGAATGGTTGCATCCATAGTCGTAAGGTTAAGACTGTTGCGATTGTGATGCCAATCGCCACAAAAGATACCAGTTTCACAACCATTGGCTTGTGCTTGTTCGATAAACCAGTCGACAAATTCTTCGCAATCGTCGTTGTGTACACGCGAGTTGCCTTTTAGACCAAAATGGATGTCTGTAAACACCGCAGCTTTTTTAAACAAAATTAAATTCCTCTTTTATGCTGTCTTATAATAGCAGTTTTTTTGACAGGTGTCAAGAGAATTTTGTTATTTTTCATTATTTTCTGCTTCTCGTTTAAGAGCAGCTTCCCACTCTCCTGCATGTTGTCTAGTATGACTTGGATTGAGATCGTTCATTTCTAGAATATCATCTCTAATGTTTTGATTGCGTTTTTCAATATTGATAACTCTTACAAATGAGTTTGTCACAGCCGCAGTATAATACGCAAAAGGATTCTGTGATTTTGATTCGTCAAACTGTAATCCAATCTGAGCAAGTTGTAGAATTGCTTGACCGCGCATTTCGTCATTGTAAGTATAACCACGAACATTACCGCGAGTAGCATATCGATCACACAATTTCATCCACATAAGTGCAAGTTTGTCAGTTGCCTTACCGTGATCTTTTGAAAAATGTCCGTTTTCCATACCTCCTATCCAGTGACTTTTACCTACGCAAACAAGTTCGCCGTCCTCGTTAAACTTAAAATGTTGAAAAGGAGGAAAGTTAAGCTTAGTTTTTGTATCTGCAACAGTTTTTGGATTCTTTTTTCGTCCAGGTTCCTCTGGAATATGATCAAAAGTCATAATACGAAAGATAAGTTCTTCTTTTGTAATCTTTTTATAATCAACTTCGCATTCTGCTAATTTAATCTTTTCGCCTGCTAGTTTACGCGAATCAAAGTCTTGATGTTGCAATCTTTTTGCTTTGTTTCTTTTTGCTTCTGCTATTGTTCTAATATTAATTTTTTCAATACTAGGTAATATAATATCGTATTGCCCGTATTCTGATTCAACATAGCTACAAAACTTGTTTTTTGATTTGTGTATTTCTTTCAAAATATCTTTATTGTTAAGGTAATTTGTTTTCCTCATGAGTTCTCCGTTATTTTAACTATTATAATATACGCAGATAATTTTGTCAACTAAATAATGTATAAGGAGACTAATCTCATGGCCGGGTACGATGACGCAATTTTACGACAAGCTAGAGCACAACAAAGTTCTACACGTTCACAACAACGAAATTCTGTTAATCCACAACAGTCTGTACAAAACTTTTTAGGTTCAGCAGGCAGATTTGGACAAAATTTAGGCAATGCTGTTGTAGATGTTGGCAAACAAGTTGTAGGCGAAATTGCAAGTGCAACAGGATTTGGTAGATTTCTTCGAGGTGCAAATTTACCTGTATTTGGTATGCCAGGCGGAGCAGGGTTTGCTGAAGGCGCCTGGGCAAGTCAAGATCCTGGTGACTGGCGTGTGAGATTAAGTATTCCTCCTAATTTTAATTTACCTGGGCCGCTAGGTACAAAGCTAGCTGCTACTAACGGTATGGTGTTTCCTTATACACCGCAAATTATTTTGCAACATTCTGCACAGTATGGTCAGCTAAGACCTACACATAGTAATTATCCTTTTCCGGTATATCAGAGTAGCTCAGTTGATACAATTAGTATAACTGGAGAGTTTTTAGTAGAAAATACAGACGAAGCAAAATATTGGATAGCCGCTGTACACTATCTTAGAAGCGTCACTAAAATGGCGTATGGTGAAACAAGTAATCAAGGATCGCCTCCTCCTGTGGTGCGACTAAACGGGTACGGAGACTTTGTCTTAAAAAACGTTCCTGTAGTTGTCACAGTATTCAATGTAGACATGCCTACAGATGTCGACTATTTGCATGTACCAGATATCGGACCGCAAGGCACATGGGTACCTGTAAGAAGTCAGATTGCAATCCAAGTCACACCAACATATAGTAGACGTGCTGTGCAGTCATTTAGTCTCGACAAATTTGTAGCAGGCGGATATGCTAACAGCAATGGAGTAGGATTTATCTAATGGCAAGTTATACATCAACAAGTCCATGGCATAAAACAAATATAGTTAGAGGACAGTATCTGGATGTTTTAACAATTCGACCTGTACCTGCAGAAAGTGACGATGTATTATACACAATAGAAGTTCAGTATACACATCGCCCTGACTTGCTAGCATACGATATGTATGGCGATAAAAATCTTTGGTGGGTATTTGCCCAAAGGAACATGAATATAATAAAAGATCCTATTTACGATATTGAAGCAGGAGTAGAAATTTATGTTCCTAAGGGCGAAAAGCTACAACGAGTATTAGGAATCTAAATGTCATTTGTACCCCAAAACTGGAAAGACAGATTAAGTGCAGCTGGTCGCTCTATAGAAGAACGTGCAGAAGGTGTAGCTAGCGGTTTAGCAAAAAATGTAGGGCAGTCTGCTCGAATAGATGTAAACGGAGTAGCTAGTGCAATAGAAGGTGCTGCTTCAGAGCTTACTGGTGCTACAGTAGATTTAGCAAAGAGTGTAAATGGACTTACTGGACAAAGTATAGCAGATGGCATTAGTGGTGCTGTAGCAGGAGCAACAAGTGATTTTGTTAATGGCATTACCAATCAATTAGGAGGAGTGCTAGGAGGTCTCCTTGGCGGCGACAAACAACCTAATCCATTAGATCAATATGCAAGCTACAATTACGATATTACACTAGGATGTTTAACCTCGTTCGAAGTAAATTTACCAGACTTTACTTATAGACGTAGAGAACCCTTTGTCACAGTTTTACGAAGCAGTGGCGGAGATACTAGAGGTAGTCGATTATTATTTGAAAACGGCGGAAAAACCGAATATTTTATAGATGACCTTGAAATCGATTCTATTGTTGCACCTAATGATAATACAAGACTTACTAATGCACATTCTATTAGTTTTAATATTTTAGAACCGTATAGTATGGGCAATTTTTTAGAAGCACTACAAGTCGCTGCTCTTACAGCAGGACATAAAAATTATATAGAAGCCCCTTATTGCCTTATTATTCAATTCAAGGGTTGGGATGATTTTGGAAGACCAATAAGCGTTCCGAATACTAGAAGAGTGTATCCTCTAAAATTTGTCGACATTAAATTTGATATAGACGAAGGTGGTAGTAATTATAAAGTTCAAGCTATACCTTATAATGAAGTTGCACTTACAGATGAAAATCAAGCGTCTCATACGGACATACAAATACAAGGCAGAACAGTAGCTGAAATATTACAAACAGGAGCAGAAAGTTTATCCACAATTTTAAATAATAGAGAATTGCAAAGGGTAGAAGCAGGTCAAATAGAAACTGCAAATCAATATGTAATAATGTTTCCTACATCAACCAGCAGTGTAGAAGAAGCCTTACTTGCAGGTCCTGAGAATAATGACGGCGCAACTTCTGCCAGTTCTGCTGACAGTGAAAGTGCTGGTATGCGAGAACTTACAGAAGAACAAAAGCAAAGATTATTTGAAAGTATAACAGGAATTCAAAATGGAGAAGTTCCCGCAGACTTTGATGCAGAACTTGAAAAGATAGCCGGAATAGTTGTAAGAAGATCTGACTACGGCGAACAGATTAGAGAATACGCCGAAAAAGTAGAAAACACCAATGCAGTCGGCCAGGCATCTTTAGTAAAAACTAATTTAGACGGCGGCACTCAACCTATGGCAACTCCAAATTTAAGCGAAGATGAAAATCAACCAGGAAAATTTAATAGATGTCAGATTGGAAGAAGTCAAGACTTACGTTGTATGACTTTTAGTTCTGGTAAAAGAGTGCAAGATATGATCGAACAAGTTGTACTTGCTAGCGAATTTGGTAGAAGTATAGCAACTGCTGAATCAGACGCAAATGGGATGGTAAATTGGTTTAGAATAGAATCGCAAGTATACCTAGTGGGCGGAAGCGAACAAGTTGATAGAACTGGCGAACAAGCAAAAGTTTTTGCTTATAGAGTAGTGCCCTATAAAGTTCATAGGAGTGTATTCCAATCACCTACTCAGAGTGCTCCGGGAATTAATAATTTATTCAAACAAGCAGTTAAAGAATATAATTACATCTATACAGGATTAAACAAAGATATAATAAATTTTGATATACGCTTTGATTTAGCTTTTTTTACCGGAGTAAATGGCGACCTAGGACAACTAAGTTCTGATTCTCAGCAAGGCGGCGCCCAAGAAATAGCTAGTGGCAATAATAGATCAACTCCAGCTATACCAGAGGGAAATACCGAAGCTCTAGCAAATGGAAAAATAAAAGAAAAAGTTCCAGGTGCAAACAAACTAGACGGTGGCGGCCTAGTCTTACATCCTGAAAATATTATAGGTATGAATTTCAACGAAAACCTTGTTAATAATCCTGTAGACCTTGTAATGGTAGATTTAGAAATCGTAGGAGATCCGTATTACCTAGCGGATAGTGGTATAGGAAATTACAATTCACGTCCACTAGGAAGTTTGCTAAATCTAACTTCAGACGGCACCATGGCATATCAAGATAGTGAAGTAGACATTGCAATAAACTTTAGAACACCATTAGATTATGGATCCAATGGTTTAATGGAATTTCCTGGACTAGGAACTCAGCCTGTAAGAAAATTTAATGGGTTATATAAAGTTATTTTTGTAAAGCATACGTTTAATGGCGGACAATTTACACAAAAACTTGAATTAATTAGAAGACGCTCCCAAGACGTTGCAGCAGAGCTTGCATCCGTACAAAATACTGGCGCAGTAGAACTTGGAAGTTCAGATAAGCAAATTTCCGAAACTCCAGAGATATCAGCATCAGGCAGCGGAGCAAGTCGTGGAGGTACAGGTGGACAAGCGAGCCAAGGCACGCCTACTAGAGGAACCGAAGGATACGGTGAAGGTCAAGTTGACCCTGGCATAAATCGTGCAGCAACACAAGCAGAAGCTACAAGAGTAAGCAATGTTCAGTCTGCTAGAGCAAACGGCGCAAACATAGGATTCTAGAATGACATCACCTAATGAAGAAAAACGCACCAAAAGCGGAACCGCAGGACCATTAGATGGCCCAGGTCCTTATCTTGCAAAAGTTAAAAGTCATTTAGACGGAGAGTACATGGGCAGACTCGAAGTAGAGTTGCTTAAACATAATACAGAAGGCAACTCAACGGAAACAACAGGTCAATTAGTCACAGTTCAATACCTTAGTCCGTTTTATGGCATAACCCCGTATAAAGGTGTAAGTGAAAATGAAGGCGGACAGTATTCACAGAGTAGTTATGGGTTTTGGGCTGTACCGCCTGATATTGATACTACTGTGCTAGTAATTTTTGCAGAAGGTAATAGAGGTCAAGGATTTTGGATAGGCTGTGTACAAGACCAATATATGAATTTTATGACTCCGGGTCGCGCCAGCACAGGATATAACGAGGAAGAATCTGGACAATTAAGGCCTACAACAGAATACAATAAACGGACAGAAGATGGCGCAGGAAATAATCCAACACAATTTATAAAACCGTGTGATCAAGATGCATGTGATATGCTTAATAGATCAGGATTAATGTCAGATGCAATAAGAGGACATACTAGTTCTAGTGCAAGACGAGAAGTGCCTAGTATGGTATTTGGTTTAAGTACTCCGGGACCAGCAGATTGGAGAGATGGCTCTCCTAGAGTTGCATATGGAGAAGAGTTTGGACAAAGTCAAGTTCCATTTAATAGATTAGGTGGAAGTACATTTGTTATGGACGACGGCGATCCTAGTATGTATAGAACTAGTCCGCCAGGAGAAGGACCAAGTGCATATGCATCTATAAGCGCCGGCGGATTACCAGAATATCCTGCCAATGAATTGGTACGTATTAGGACACGCACAGGACATCAAATACTTCTACATAATTCGGAAGACTTAATTTACATTCAGCATGCAAATGGTTCGTATATAGAATTTACTTCAAATGGGAAAATCGATGTTTACGCTAAAGACAGTGTTAGTGTACACTCTAATAACGATATAAACTTAAAAGCAGATCGTAATGTTAACATAGAAGCAGGTAGTGCTATCAATATAAAATCAGGAACAAATACAAATATTGAAACAGGTTCAGAGTTTAATTTAAAAGTTGGCGCAGACGGAAAAATTACAACCGCAGGAACAACAAATTTTACCGCAGATGGATTTTATGTCACTTCTGATCCGATACACCTTAATGGACCCGCCGCGGCAGACGCAGCAGCAGCACCGTCTCCTACTAGAGTGCCAGCAGGCGGAGGATGGACAGGTAGTGAAAATAGAAATCCTGCCGCACATACTCCTGAAAAAACTGAAAATGCTGAAGGCACTAGTGCTCCGCAACCAAACGCTGACGGAACAACAGCTGAACAAGCTCCAGCAGACGCAGGAGAACAACCGCCAACTGATACATTTGAACAATGTCAGCCAATGGAGAGCACAAATGGCGATGCACCTCAAACTGATTCAGAGCTAGATGCTGATAGTGCAGACAATAGTACAGTAACACAAGATCCTGAAAGGGCTCAGGTTGTTAATCCTGATGAAACAGATGATGCAAGAGCAGCAAGGACAAGTGGCGGAGCAGGGTAAGGTAAATACGTTATGAGCAGTTTAGAAAAGAAACTTTATAAAGAAATTACAGTAAGACCTAATGTTAGACCTGATTACGGTGTAGGTTCAAAAACCTATAGAGGGTTTTCTACTGTAAGTCCTGAAGCTACTAGTTTTGTTCTCTATGATATGGAACTAATAAAACAAGACATTATAAATCACTTTCATATTCGTCAAGGAGAATTACTTAGTAATCCAGAGTTTGGAACTATAATATGGGACGTAATTTTTGAACCTTTGACAGACCAATTAAAAAATGCTATTGTAGAAAATGTCACAGAAATTATTAACAGTGATCCTAGAGTCAGTGTAGATAGTGTTATTGTTGATCAGTACGAAAGTGGAATACTAATAGATGCTTCGCTTGTTTATCTAACTTATAATATAGCTGAAAATATGCGCCTTACTTTTGATGAAAACAACGGGTTTGTATCCGAATAATTAAGTACGCAGTTTTCTAAATTCAATAAATACTGTGTATAAAAAAGGAAGCAAATATGTCATCAACAGATAGACAAAACAGACTGTTAGTAGCTGAGGACTGGAAACGCATTTACCAAAGCTATAGAAATGCAGATTTTAAATCATATGATTTCGACAATCTACGTCGAACAATGATTAACTATCTACGTCAAAACTATCCAGAAGATTTTAATGATTATATTGAAAGTTCGGAATACCTTGCACTGATTGACCTTATTGCTTTCTTAGGTCAAAACTTTGCTTTCCGTAATGATCTCAATGCTCGAGAAAACTTTCTCGAACTAGCAGAACGTAGGGAAAGCGTATTACGACTAGCACGTTTGCTTTCGTATAATCCTAAACGTAATCAAGCTGCCAACGGTTTACTTAAAATAGAAAGTGTTCAAACTTCAGAGGAAGTTAGAGATAGCAATAATGTTAATCTTTCTAATCAAACAATTATTTGGAATGATCCTAGTAATTCAAATTGGTACGAGCAATTTATAAAAGTAATGAATGCTGCACTTCCTGTGAATAATACATTTGGTAGACCGATTAAATCTGAATCAGTAAATGGCATTCCAACACAACAATATAGATTTAATAGCACTAATGCAGATACTCCAGTATATGGATTCAATAAAACAATTGACGGTACCACTGCAAGATTCGAAATTGTAAGCACAGATATTAATGCAGCTACTATTCAAGAAGAAGCTCCCTTTCCTGGTAATAATTTTGCTTTTCTTTATCGAGATGACGGTCGAGGATTTGCAAGTTCTAATAGCGGATTCTTCTGTCATTTCCGACAAGGTACACTAGATCAAGGCACATTTAATGTAGCTGCTCCTAGTAATAATCAAGTAGTTGCAATTGATGCAGTAAATGTTAATAACACAGATGTTTGGCTGTACAAACTAAACAACTTTGGAGCAGAAGAAGAACTTTGGACAAAGGTAGATGCTGTAGAAGGTAATAACGTTATCTACAATAGTTTAAGCAAAGACATCAGAAATATATACAGCATATTGACAAGAGCAAACGATCGAGTAAGTCTAATTTTCGCAGATGGTACATTTGGTAATTTGCCCCAAGGTCAGTTTAGAATATACTATAGAACAAGTAAAAATCAAAGACTTGTTATTGATCCAAGCGACATGCGCGGTGTTAGCATTCGTGTTCCGTACTTGTCTAAAACAGGCAAACAAGAAAGTCTTACTATTGTATTTTCTTTAAAGTATTCAGTAGATAATAGTTCAACAAGTGAAACAAATGCAAGCATAAAAGCGAATGCTCCTGCAACATACTATACACAAAATCGTATGGTCACAGCCGAAGATTATCAGATTGGCCCACTAGCAGTTAGCCAAGAAATTGTAAAAGCAAAAAGTGTTAATCGTCTCGCTAGTGGAATAAGCAGATATTTTGATTTAAAAGATGCTACAGGAAAATACAGCCAAACAAACTTATTTGGTAAAGATGGTGTAATTTATAAAGAATTTTTAACGCCTAAACAAACATTTAGTTTTACAACTAGAACTGACGTAGAAGGTGCTATTGTGAATGTTGTAGAACCTATACTTGCAGACAGGAAGGTAAAAAACTTTTACCTAAACAGTTTTCCAAAGACACTAGTAGGTGATTTAAACGTATTATGGAATAGTTTAACTACTGATACCAATCAAAGCACAGGATTTTTTACCAATGCTAGTGGACTTAGAGCCGAGTTAGGAACGTTTACTGCAAGTACATTGAAATTAATTAAGGCAGGATCTCTTATAAAGTTTGAATCACCCACCGGAAGTTATTTTGACACAAAAGATAATAATAAATTAAAAACTATTCCTCAGACAGGTATTATACCACCAGGAGGAAAAACTTATCTATGGACAAAAGTAATTAATGTAGTTTCTGCAGGTACAGAAATACAATCAGACGGCACAGGACCTGTTATTTTTAATGATATCATTCCTACTAACTCGTTGTTAGTGCAAATTGTGCCAAGGATAGCTACAACATTACAGAGTCAAGTCAAGACACAAATTATTGACCAGACTTTCGCATATAGAACATTTGCACTCCGGTTTGACACCAATATCGGAGAGTGGAGACTTATAACAAATAATAATTTAAATGTCAATTCAGATTTTAGTATAGGTAAAACAGGAGACAATACTAATCAGCAGCTAGATGCAAGTTGGCTATTACTATTTGAAACCGACGGCGACAAGTATACAATTACCTATAGAGGTAGTCGGTATGTGTTTGAGAGTGAAGACGAAATCAGATTTTATTATGACAGCTCAGATAAGATTTATAACAGCTCTACTGGAGAAGTTATTAAAGACAGAATTTCAATACTAGAAATAAATCCAGAACCTGATAGCACACAATCATTTACTACTGATTTTGATTGGGAAGTAGTAGAAGAGTACAGAGATGCTGAAGGTTATGTAAACAGCAAAAAAATACAAGTTAGTTTTTTTGATTCAGATGACGACGGAGTAGTAGACGATCCTGATGTATTTGATGTAGTGGTAGATGAAGAAACTAATGCTATATCAAAGTATGTGTTCTTACAAAAGAATATAACAAGCGACGGAGTAGAAGATTTCAACTACATTGCTCAAACTTCGCTAGATGTAATTGTACTTTCAAGCAAAGGCAATATAGGGTCTTTAAGCCAATACGACGACGGACAGCTTTTTTATTACATTAACGAGGATATCTTTGAAACTCTTAACAAATCTGCAGGCACTTTAAATATTACTCAAGAATATAAAGCAAGAATAGGTAGAGACAATGTTAAGTTTCAATATGTTCATGCTGCTGATGCTAATACAAGAATTGACCCTAGTGTTAGTAATATCATAGATACATATTTGCTTACTAGAAGTTATGATACTAGTTTTAGACAGTATCTAGAAGGAACAACAGCAACTTTACCGCTACCTCCTAGTTCGGATCAATTATACTTAAACTACGGTGAAAGTATAAACAGAATTAAATCACTTAGCGACGAAGTAATATACCATCCGGTTAAGTATAAGATACTATTTGGAGATAAGGCTGATACTGATTTGCAAGCCAAATTTAAAATTGTTAAGAATCCAGATGCTGTATTAAACGACAATGATGTAAAGTCAAGAGTGATTGCAGCAATTAATCAATTTTTCGCATTGGAAAATTGGGAGTTCGGCGAAACATTTTATTTCTCTGAACTTAGCACGTATGTAATGCAACAGCTTGCACCTGACTTAGTGACTTTTGTTGTTGTTCCTAATCAAACAACACAGAGTTTTGGTAGTTTATTTGAAATAAAATCAGAAAGTGACGAAATTTTTATAAGTGGTGCAACAGTTGATGATGTAGATATTATTGATGCTGTCACAGCAAGTAGGTTAAAGGCAACAGGAAATGTAGTTTCATCTACAAATAATTTGAATGTTGGAATTCAGAGTAGTTCTAATTAAAGGATATTAAAGTATGGCATACGAAAACGATCAAAACGAATCAGCACTTCCAGCAGGTCCTGGTGGTAATAGAAAGAGAAAAAGTTCTGATCATCTACCTCGTTATTTTAGAACACAGGCTAATACTAAGTTTTTATCTAGTACACTTGACCAACTTATTCAACCAGGCGTAGTAGAACAAATTAACGGCTTTGTTGGAAGAAAAAGTGCAAAGGCGTTTACTCAAAATGACAATTATGTAGCTGATGTAAGTAAGTCTAGAGAAGACTATCAATTTGAGCCTGCTGCTGTCATTAAAGATGATTTAGGTAATGTAAAATTTTATAAAGATTATAACGATTATGTAAATCAATTAGGAAGTTTTAATAAAGGTATAAACGACCATAGTATTCTAAATAGGCAAGAGTATTATGCTTGGGAACCGCATATTGATTGGGATAAGTTTAGTAATTTCCGTGAATATTATTGGCTGCCTAATGGACCACAAAGTGTTCCTATAGCGGGAAATACTATAGATGTAGAAAGCAATATCAAAGTCACTGTAGGTGACAATGTAGACAATAATACATTCTTATTTTCTAATGCAGGCACAACCAATAATCCTACCATTACTCTTTATAGAGGACAAACTTATAGATTTGAAGTTGATACACCAAATCTTCCATTTACTATTAAGACTCAAAGAACACTTGAAGATGATTTTAACTTGGATTCTAGTAGTATTCTTGTACTTGAAGGTGTAAGTTTACAAAATTTAGAAAGCGGAACAACTACAATTCAACTAGGACCAGATGTTCCTGACATCATTTACTATGTTGCTGCTAACGATATCAATGCCGCAGGCACTATTATTGTAAAAGATATTGAAGAAGCAACTTTTATAGACGTTGAAAACGAAATATTAGGCAAGCGTTATTACAAAACTTCTAACGGGTTTGATCTTTCAAATGGCATGAAGGTGTATTTTACAGGGGATGTTGAACCTGCTTCTTATTCAACAGGTGCATATTATGTAGAAGGCGTTGGTAATAGTATAAAACTAGTATCAGAAACTAGTCTAAACGTACCTAGTGCATTTACGAGTGATATTGTTCTTGAATTTGATGACGAACAAGAAGGATTTGATACAGTTCCATTTAGTAGTGCAATTGGTTATGCAGGTACTAAAGATTATTTTGTAGTGAATAGAGCATCACAAGATGGAAATCTTTGGAGTAGATATAATCGCTGGTTCCATAGAAGTGTAATTGAGCAAAGTGCAGCAATTAACAATCAACCAGTTGAGGTTGATCAATCTCTACGAGCTAAAAGACCGATTATTGAATTTAATGCAGGATTAAAACTTGCAAATTTTGGTACACTTGCAAAAACTGATGTTGATCTTGTAGACGACTTTACAACAGATGTATTTTCTGTTATTGAAGGTAGTCCGGGATATAATATTGACGGTATTGATATTGTAAACGGAATGAGAATTCTTTTTACAGCTGATACTGATATTCTTGTAAAAGGTAGAATCTTTGAAGTTGAATTTATTAATTTTGCAAGCGGAGGAGCATCTAACAGACAAGTTCACTTGAAAGAAGTTAGTGACACACAGCCTTTAGATAATGAAGTTGTGCTTGTAAAAAACGGCACAACTTACAAAGGAAAATTGTTTTATTTTCAAAATGACGCCTGGAAATTAACACAAGATAAAACAAATGTAAACCAAGCTCCTCTCTTTGACGTTTTTGATGCAGACGGAAATAGTTATGCAGATACAACAGCATATTCTGCTTCAAACTTTTTAGGAACCAAAGTTTTTAGTTATCAAGAAGGCACAGGTTCAATAGATGACGAATTAGGAATTTCTTTAAATTACAGAAACATTGCGAATGTAGGCGATATACTTTTTGATTTTAATCTTCTTAATGATAGTTTTACCTACACTATTGACAATGCAATTTTTAGTAAGAATACAGACATAGGATTTTTAAGATCTTATACTGATAGAACTTCTTTTACTACACTTAACGGCTGGACAGAAGCTGACACTGATAGTGATCAACCTGTAATTAGACAGTATGTATTTGATAATACTAGTGTAGGATTTGAAATCGATGTATACGATAATAGTGCAAGTCTTACAGACTTGTGGATAAGAGTTTATCTAAATAATGATCTTAAATTTGAAGGCACGGATTATACAATTAATACAAATGTACAAGGAAATAGTGTTATTAATTTTAATAACTCCCTAACAATTGGTGATGTAGTTGTAATTAAAACTAAATCTAGCACAATAAAAAATGATAATGGCCTTTACGAAGTTCCAATCAATCTAGAACGCAATCCGTTAAATGAAAATTTAACTGAATTTACACTAGGTGAAGTTAATGATCATGTTAGTACTATTATAGAGGGTACAGGAGAATTTGCTGGCACTTATCCTGGTACAAGCAACTTAAGAGATCTAGGATCTGTATCAAAATTCGGACGCAGATTTGTACAGCATAGTGCTCCTCTAAATCTAAGTTTATATCATTTGCTCGATAAAGAAAGCAATATAGTTAAAGCAATTAGTTTCGCTAGAAACGAGTATGCTAAATTTAAGAGACAGTTTTTACTTACTATAGATGAACTAGGATATGATGGACCTGTCAAAGGTCACGTAGACAAAGTATTGTCAGAGATCAACAGAGCAAAAACTGAAAGTATGCCGTTTTACTTTTCAGACATGGTTCCAACGGGTGCTACAAAAAAGAATACATATATTGTAGAAGATGTGAATTTTACATTCTTTGGTCTGACCAGGACTTTCTTGCTTACTGAGCAATCTCGACGAGCTGTTGAGGTATATCAAAACGGAGTTCAACTAGTATACGGAAAAGATTATACTTTTAACACTGATGGATTCTGTGTAATCACAGCAACCAAACAGCTAGACGATGTAATTGAAATTTACGAATACGAAAGTACAAACGGAAGCTTTGTGCCTCCTACCCCTACAAAATTAGGATTATATCCCAAATACGAACCTAGTGTGTATGTAGACAACACATATCAAACACCTACAAAAGTAATACAAGGTCACGACGGAAGTATTATCGTAGCATACGATGATTTTAGAGATGACTTAATTCTTGAACTTGAAAAAAGAATATACAACAATCTAAAAGTTGAATACGATGTATCCTTGTTTGATATTCACGACATAAAAGGCGGCGAGTATAGAAACACTGGTGTTGATAGAACGGATTTGAACCGTGCAATGCTAGGAGATTTTATTGAATGGAGTAATCTTGTTGAATCAGATTACACACTTCATGATTTTTTTGAAAGAACTAACAGATTTACTTTCAATCATAAAAACCTACAATCACCTAGTGGCAAAACTGTACCAGGATTTTGGAGACAGATTTACAAAGAAGCATATGATACTGACCGCCCTCACACACATCCTTGGGAGATGCTAGGGTTTACCATTCAACCTACATGGTGGGAAGAAGTATATGGCCCTGCACCATACACAAAGGATAACCTTATCCTATGGCAAGACCTTGAAGGAGGTATTGTAAGAGAACCTAACAAGAAACTAGTCTTTAAAACAAAATATAAAAGAAGTGGACTAACTAGTTATATACCAGTTGATGAGCAAGGTAATTTGTTGCCTCCTGTGGATAGCGGTTATATTAGAAATTATACGGCCCAAGAAATAGACGACAGCTTTGTATTCGGTGACGGTGCACCTGTAGAAACAGCTTGGCGCAGAAGTTCGGAATATCCATTTAGTTTACTAAAATCATTTGTTATAAATCAGCCTAGCAAAACGTTCGCAACCGCATTTGATAGAATTAGGCAGACTAGAAATGCTACAGGACAAATTGTTTATTCAAGTACAAACAAGCGATTAAGACTTAGTGATATTGTATTTCCTAATACATCCGAAGATACTACGCAAGTATATACAGCTGGACTTGTAAATTATGTTTCCGCATATATGGCAGCTGATGTTTTAAGATCTTATACAGAGTACAAAGAAAACATCAATAATTTGAGAAATCAAATTGGTTTCAAGATCGGCGGATTTACTGATAAAGAAAAATTTAGATTAATTTTAGACAGCAGAACGCCGTTAAATGAAGGCAACGTATTTGTTCCAGATGAAAACTATCAAATTTTCTTAAACACTAGTTCTCCTATCGAAACTATATCATATAGTGGCGTCATTGTAGAACGCAGAGAAGACGGTTATGTTATTAAAGGATACGATCGTCAAAATACATCATTCAAATATCACAGGGCTGTCCAAACTCAAAATGATCCTAGTATCAACATAGGAGGCATTAGCGAACCTTTCTTGATTTGGACAGCAGGAAAACAGTATGTACCTGGAACCAATGTAGAATTTGAAGGATCATACTATAGAGTTAAAACAGCACACACTAGTGAAAATGATTTTGATTCTAGTTTCTTTGCAAAGCTTCCCAATTTACCTTTGATAGGTGGCAGAGACGCAGTTATAAGAAAGAGCTTTCTTGCAGATTTTGAAGAAGAATTACTGTATGGTACTTTATTACCAGAAGTTCAAGATGTAGTAGATTTTTTATTAGGTTATGGAAGTTGGTTAGAATCCAAAGGATTTGTATTTGATTACTTTGACGGAGATTCTGCGGCAGTATTGAACTGGAGACACAGCGTAAACGAATTTCTATTTTGGACTACACAAAACTGGAGTGCTGGGAGTGTAATTGCACTTAGTCCGGCTGCAAGTAGACTAAAACTACAAACAGATTATTCAACAGTTGATAATGTTTTTGACAGTTTTTACGGTTATACACTTTTAAAGTCAGATGGTAATAAACTAGTAGAAGAATTTAGCAGTCTAGGTAGAGAACCAAACGAATTTATACTACAACCTAAGAACACCGAAGATGGAATATTTTCTGTTAGGTTGCCTCTTATACAAAAAGAACATGTATGTCTTATAGACAACAGGACAGTATTTGGTGATGTAATATATGATCTACAACCAGGATATAGGCAAGAGCGTATCAAAGTATTAGGTTATAGAACAGATGGCTGGGACGGAAGTTTAAATATTCCAGGCTTTATCTATGATAATGCTACTGTAGAAGAGTGGGAATCTTGGAAAGATTACGCCATTGGCGATGTTGTAAAATATAAAGAATTTTATTATAGTGCTGCTGTAAAAATTTCTGGAGAAGAAAACTTTACAGCATCTAAATGGAATAGACTTGCTGAAAAACCAGAGGCAGGATTGTATGCAAACTTTGAATACAAAACTAATCAGTTTGGAGATTTTTACGATTTAGACAGTGACAATTTTGACACAGAACAACAGAGATTGGCACAACACCTTATTGGCTATCAAAAACGCGACTATTTAGAAAACATTATTAACGATAGTGTAAGCCAGTATAAATTCTACCAAGGCATGATTGCAGACAAGGGTACTGAAAATGCTCTTACTAAATTGTTTGACGCACTTGCAAGTGACGACAAAGACAGTTTAGAATTTTACGAAGAATGGGCAATTAAAGACGGTCAGTATGGAGCTTCGGATGGATTTGAAGAAGTAGAATTCAAACTTGACGAATCTAAATTTAGATTGACTCCGCAGCCTATAGAGTTAGTAAATCAAGTCACCGGACAGGAAACAGACCTAGTTTATAGGATACAGCCTTTTGAAACGTATGTCAAGAGCACAGATTATGATCATACTAATGCTTTTCCTAGTAAGAAAATCCTAGACACATATATTAACAATGCTGGCTATGTCAATCAACAAGATGTATTAGGTATAGCATCCTCCTACACTGATATCACTAGCTTCTTCTACAATCAAGTAAGACAAGGTGCTTATATCTGGGTAGGCAACGATAACAGATCTTGGAATGTTTATAAACATGTAGGAACGCCATATATAATTGAAAATGTAGAAAGTACTACAGGCGGATTTACAATTACCGTAAATGCAACTCCGCAAGATATTGCAACGGGAGATGTAATTGGTGTAGCAGATCTTTACAGGTATAATGCTGTTGGTGCCACAGACAGTAGTATGGATGCCTCTTATGAAAAGTTTACCCTAGAAGGGTTTTTTGAAGTGTTAACCGTTGCTAACAATAAAATTACATTAGCTACTGATCAAACAATAGAAGATATTGACTCTGTAAGGGGTTCTTTAACTAAATTTATATCTGTAAGATCGAGTAATGCTATAGAAGCAAATGCAATATCACAGCAGGGCGTTTCTAAGAACGATTTAATCTGGATAGATGATAACGGGCAATTGGCATGGAACGTACTAAAAAACAATCAATCATTTTTAGAATTGCAAAAATTGTCTAATGATACTGCCGGTGAAGGACATAACTACGGATTTAGCATCAGTGCTGATGATAGGAATACAACATTACTTGTAGGTGCGCCTGATTACGAAGACGGTAGAGTTTTTGTTTATAACAGACCTGCAAACAGTGTAAATTTTGTTCAAACACAAATTATTGAACCTTTTGGTTTTGCAGATCCAGCAGAACGATTCGGAGCAAGTGTTGCTGTGAGCCCTGACGGTGAATATGCTATCATTGGCTCACCTAACGCATCTAATGTAAAAACAAAATACGATAGTAATAAAGATTTTGTTGCTACAACTGATTATCCAAAAGGTTCAATAGTTAGAAAAGATCAAAGTTTATGGAAGTCTGTAGTAGATATTCAAGGTCAAGAAGATAATATTCTTTTCAACAGCTTTGGTAGTACAACCCAAGCAATAGAAACGCTGAGTATTGAAGCAGATAGCACTCAACAGTCGCCTGTTCTATTAGTTGGTAATTATGCTATAGATGCAACAACAGGATTGTATGCATTTCCTAACTTCCAAACAGATCATTTCTTAGTAAGAGTACCTTTAGAGATATATGAAGGGTCTGGCCAAAACGATGAAGTTAAACTAGGATGGAATAAGAGGACTTATTCCAATCAATCGCAATCAGTATTAGTAGATAGAGAACCTTTTAACGGAGACTATCCTTTAATAACAGGCGAATTTTTAGAACAAACTAGAAGTATACAGCATAAAGTAGATGTTATACTTTATATTAATGCTGCAACAAATGTTCCTAATATAGGCGACACCCTTCAAACTGATACAGGAAGCGGCACAGTTTCTTATGTATTTTCAGATGCATCTGAAACAGTGCTATACCTTAGCGATCTTAACGGTTCGTTAAATGCAGAAGATCCTATTTTTAGATCAGATGGAGATTTTATAGGACAATACGTAAAACAAGGTCCTAATGACGAAGTTGATACTTCAGCTGTTTGGGGCGGATATTGGATGATAAAAGTTAGTACATCCTATACTCCCACTACACTTACTAACGTAAGCGACCAAGGCAAGGCATTAGTCTTTTATGATGTAATACCTGATAGTACTTCCACAGGCAGATATTACTATAATAGTTTAGATTTTCAAGCCGGCGTCACAAGAAGTCAAAACACTTTAGGTAGTCTTATCGAAGTCTTAAGCTTTAGCGGCTCCCCCGGACCTGGCGGCACTACAGGAGATTTTTTAAGTAATTTATATGTGGTAAGAACTCCAAAGCAGATTACTGATATAATTACAGCCGGAGACGAAATAGATTTATATGTCAATCAATTACCTAGAGACGGTATAGGTATTGTTAAAGATCTTACAGATATAAATCTTTCTACAACAATTACAAATAAAAAACAAACAGTATACGATGTTTGGGACGGCTACATTAATCTTGATTTTACAAAGTTTGATGCAGGCGGCAATCCTTTTGAACCTAAGATAGGCTTGACTGTAAGAGACAGAACACGTGGAGGCACAGCTGAAATTGCTTTCTATCAAAGGAATGGACTTAACGTTACTATTTTTGTTAAAAATGTTTCGGGAACTTGGTCGTTAGGTGACGATTTTGGACAAAATGCAGAAATAGAATTTTTAGGAGTTCCCGGAGATCCAGATGTTATATATCAAGTTGATAGAATCATGGGTCAAATACAGTACATTGGACTAGGATATGCTCCGGCAAATATCGGCGGACTGCTAGTCTTTGAAGCTGCTGAAAATATAGATATTCCTACTACTAGAGTACTACTCGATATAGAATATTGGTTGTATAATGAAAGTGAAATTCAAGGAATTCCTAGACCAGCAAATGCTCCTAGTCCTGTGAATAATGAATGGCAAGAAGTATTCAATATACCTGCAGACTCTACAGGTACAGCAAGCGGATTAACTAATGAAGGACTGTACAATCTATATCAAAAATCAAGACCAGGAGTTTATGATCTTGTAGCTTCTTATACTGTTCCTGAACAACAATCAAATCTTTATCTAGGCAATCAAGTAAAAATTACAAAATTCAACGAATTGTACAGAGCTTTTATTCATGCAAAAGGATTAGAAACTGAATCGTCACCTGGTCGAATATATATGGTCAAAGACGGAATTGAAAATGACAACAGCTACAATTGGGAATATGCAAAAAATAAAAAGTTTAGAGGGCCGTTTAACGACAGTATAAATTATTATACCGGAGACATAGTTTATTTACAGGACGGATATGATTCGTCAGGTATTTCGAGCGTTGATACATTATATACTGCTAAGACAAACATAGCAGCAGGCAACTTTGATGCAAATGACTGGACCTCAACTGATGACCTTATTGATTATGTAGGTTATATTCCTAATAATACAGGACTAAGTGTTGTCAATGACAGTAGTAATGATTTTAGTACAGTCCTCGATCAAGGAAATTTATACAGTTTTGGTACATCATATGATATATCAAAAAATGGCGATGTGTTAGTTGTATCAGCATTATACGATAATACTAAGGCTAATAGAGTTGTTGTTTACAGATCAAATAACGGACACTTTGAAAGACGTCAAGAAATATTAGCTGATAGTAATACTAGCGGATTTGGACAAAGTATTTCTATTAGTGATGACGGAATGCTAATAGCTATAGGCGAACCTTTCAATGACGATGTTGATGAAGATCAAGGTTTAGTTTATATCTATAAACAAATTAACAGCGTATTTGAATTGTATCAAACACTTAATAGTCCTAGCAATGAACGAGCTGAAATGTTTGGATGGAATATCGAATTCGACGGCGACAGTCTTGCAGTCAACGCAAGAAATGCAGATTCTTTCGATAAAACTACATTCGATTTATATCAAGATGCAATCACATCAGATGATTCTAATTATGTAAATGATCCAACTAGTATAGAAAATACAAATGCTACAACTTTTGATAATGGATTTACGTCATTCAAGACTGTAAATAAAAATAGCGGTGTAGTTTATTTGTATGAAAACTATAACGAAACTATGCTATATGGGCAAACTATACAAGTAGCAGATGCAAATATTAACTATTTTGGTCGAAATTTATTGATTAAAAACAATCATGTTTATGTTAGTCTACCGTCATTGGAGGAAAATGATCGAGAAGGCCAGCTTTATGATTTTAGAAAACCTGAAAACAGTAGAATATGGAACATACACCGAGAAGCTAAAGACACTGTAGATCTTGACAAAATTAAAAAACTATTCTTGTACGATACTGTGCAACAAGAACTTATCACCTACCTAGACTTTATAGATCCATTACAAGGCAAAGTTGCAGGCATAGCAGAACAAGATATTAGATTTAAGACTTATTATGATCCTGCAACGTATTCGACCACTTCAAATGCTGATCCGTTAGCTACGCAAAGTTTAGTTTTTGACAGAACAGATAGTTGGGGTAAAGAACACGTAGGCGAAGTATGGTGGAATCTAAACACAGTTAAATTTTATAACCCTTATCAAGATACAGTAATCTATAGCACACAAAACTGGAATCGTATTTTTGTAGGTAATAGTGTAGACGTGTACGAATGGGTGGAAAGTGATGTTCTGCCTAGCGTTTGGGACGAACGTGCAGACACAAATCAATGGTTCCCAAGGGGTTATAGTGGCACAAGCTTATATGGTGATAGTGCATATTCTACTAAATCAGTATATGATAGTGTCGGACAAATATTCAAAACAAAATACTACTTCTGGGTCGAAAATAAAAAGGTTATTCCAAATGTAGAATTTAGGAATATTAAACTAACAGAAATCAAGAGCTATATCGAAGATCCGCAAGCCGCAGGTTTAAGATTTGCAACTCTAATTAGTCCAACACAGTTTGTAATTTACAACTGCGAAGATTTAATTAAAAATACAGATGTGGCACTAAGTGTGCAATATTGGACAATCGATAACCAAACTCAAAACATTCACAATCAATATCAGATTGTTAGTGAAGGACTCGAAACAAGTCAGCCAAAGGCAGATATCACAAGAAAATGGTTCGATAGCTTAGTTGGATATGATGAACAAAAAAGACCTGTACCCGATCCTTCACTTTCACCTAAGTACAAATATGGTATTCTAAATAATCCTAGACAAGGATGGTTTGTAAATAGAACTGAGGCACTAAAGCAATTTATTGAAAGAACCAATCGTGTATTGCTGGAAAATTTAATAATTGACGACAAAGATATTTCTAATTTGTTCCAAAATGAGGAAGCACCTAGTGTTCAGTCAAAACAATACGATACAACTGTTGATACACTTGCAGATTTAGAATTTGTAGGTGTAGCAAGAGCCGCTCAAGCAAGCCTAACTCCTGTTGTAGAAAATGGTAAAATCACAAGAATTATAATTGATAACCCTGGGAGAGGTTATAGAGTTGTACCTACTTTTACTTTAAGTGGCAACGGTGAAGGTGCAGAGATAGAATTAGAGATTAACAATATCGGACAAATAATTAGTGCAACTGTAATAAAGCAAGGCAATAATTATGATAATAGTACCACCATTACAGTACGAAGATTTACAGTTTTGGTTCAAAGTGACAATACAATTCAAGGTAAATGGGCTTTATATGAAAGGTTAACAGCAAATACAGGATCTTGGAATAGAATAAGAAGTCAAGCGTTTGATGCATCGTTATACTGGAGTTATGCTGATTGGTATGCTATAGGATATAGTGAATTGACAGAAATAAATTTCTTGATAGATAATTCATACGAACTAACAAGCCTTGAAAATCAAATAGGCGACACTGTGAAAATATCTAGTATCGGCACAGGTGGTTGGCTATTGCTAGAAAAAATAGATGAGCAGGACACACAAGATTATACTGTAAACTATAAAACTATTGGACGAGAAAACGGAACTATACAATTTAATCGAAGTCTTTATGATTTCAATTTTTCAAGTGTCGGTTTTGATACTATTAGTTTCGATACAAAAATATATGACAGCGAACCTGTGAACGAATTAAGGATTGTGCTAAACGCTATTAAAGATGATTTATTCATAGATGATCTATTGATAGAATTTAATAAACTTTTCTTTGCAAGTATACGATATATTTTCTCAGAGCAGCCTTATGTTGATTGGCTTTTTAAAACAAGCTTCATTAAAGCTAAACATAATGTCGGTACACTTAGAGAAGACATTACTTTTAATAATGATAATCTTCCGAGTTATGAAGCATATGTAAAAGAAGTCAAACCTTTTGCTACTAAAATTAGAGAATACTTGAGTGCTTATGAAGGGTTAGATAATACAAGATCTGTAGTCACAGATTTTGATCTTGCACCTAGATATCAAGATGCTCTTAAAAAGATATTGCCTGAGGCTATAAAAATAGTTGATAATAATTTAATTGGCGTAGATGCAGATCTTGAAACCTATCCGAATAAAAATTGGTTAGATAATGCATCTTACAAAATTACATCTGTAGATGTTGTAAATAACGGGTCAGGATATACTTCACCACCTGAATTAATTGTTGAAGGCGGCGGTGGATCTGGTGCAATCTTAAAAGCTTTTTTAGGAAGAAATGGGCAAATAAGTTCTGTAGAAGTTGTGAATGCAGGCACAGGGTACTATAGTTCTCCTACAGTGAGTATAAACGGCAATCTAATTGAAAGCGGCGAAGATGCAACACTCAGTGTAAAGATTGGTGATAGTCCTGTTAGAAATATACATACTATTGTAAAGTTTGATCGCACTACAGGCACTTATCTACACACTAATTTGTCACCTGACCCGGAAACATTTGTAGGTTCAGGAAACAAATTTGCTTATGATCTAATTTGGCCAATGGATCTTCTAAAAACTAATGTTAATATCTCAGTAAACAATATAGAATTACTAGAAAGTGAATATTCTTATGAGAATATACTTGATACTTCTAAAGGGTATGATAGATATTATGGTAGAGTAATATTTACTGATGCACCTCTAGTAGGGGATCAAATTAGTATTACATATAAGAAAAATATTAATTTGCTTCAAGCACAGGATAGAATTAACCTAGCATACGAAATAGGTGCAGGTAAATTTGGTAAAGACCTTGGTCAATTAATGGACGGCATTGACTACGGTGGCGTCGAAGTAAAAAGTTTCAGTTTCGGCGGCTCAGGCGGCTGGGATGATAATTCATGGTTTTCAGATACTTGGGATTCAAACTACGACATTTCTTATGAAGACGAAATTTTCGAGTTTGACGGATCTACAATAGAAGTCACACTTAGTCAGCCACTAGAACTAGGGGTAGTTTATAATGTATACTATCAAACTCCTACAGATAGTCAACCAGTAAGAATTGATGATCCTGCCTATGACGGAAGTACAATTGTAGATAATCCTAATGCAATTATGCGGTCGTTTGTTGGCGACGGAGTGACGCAAACACTTTATCTCGATGATCTTAAATTATCTACATATCAAGAAGACGGAAACAATACAGGTATATTTTTACAAACAGGTGCAAATTACAAACTAATTATCCGTAAGTCTACAAGTGACGGTACTTTTGATATTGACCCAGAAGGTTATGATACAATTCTTGCAGGTGGTAATTTGAATTATTCTACTGCCACTGGCTTAGCTGCCGAAGATATTACTATCGACGGCGATGGATTTGTGACACCTACTACATCAAAAGGTCCAGAAGAATTAATACCTGGACAAATATTGGACACTGTTGATATTAAAGTATTTGAAAGACCTAAAGGCGGAAGTAGTCCTATAACCTCTAGATTTTATAGAGGCGATGGGTCTACAAAAACATTTGATATTGGAAGTTCATTAATATTAAAAGATAGTATTTTTGTAAAGGTAGAATTTGAAGTAAAGTCTAGTGATAATTACACTATAGATTATGCAGAAAATACTATAACACTTGATACTGCTCCTGCCGCTGGTCAAAGAATTAATATCTTGACATTAGGAGTAAGTGGCACAAATGTTCTAGATATTGACGAGTTTATTGCCGATGGAAGCACTGTTGAATTTTTAACTAATGTAAGATGGAGTGAAACTCTTTCTTATTATATAACTATTGACGGTGAAAAACAAGAAAACATTGTATTCCGATCTGACGAAACATACGAAGTTCCTAACAATGTGGTATTAAAGTTAGCTACCCCGCCTAGTGCAGGAAGCGTTATACGTTTTGCTTTTTTTGAAAATGATACAGATGTTAAAAACTTTAGTGAAGTATTGATAGATAACTTTATAGCAGACGGAAGCACAACTAGTTTCCAACTTAGTCAAACACCATTCACACAAAAAATAGAATCCTGGTTTACAGTAGTAAAAGTGAACAATAAAATACTTAATGCAGGGTATAATAAACGATTCATTGCCACAGCAGCTAAATTAGAATATAAATTAGACGAATGGCAAGTTCCGCCAGGTTCTATTAGAAATAGTCAAATTAAAGTATTCTTAAATGGAACAGAGCTCGAATATATTCAACAATGGACGTTTGTAGGAAATCCTAGCACAGATGATCAAGACGGTACACTAATAAGATTAAAAGATAATGTAGTACAGCAAGATGGCAACGTTTTAGATGTATATGTTATAAGCGATGGCGAGTATAGATACGGAACATTTGACAACAATCTACAATTTACCGAAACACCAGGTATTTTACAATTAGATAGTGCTTATAATGATGGCGATACTATTACAGTATATCAATTTAGTAATCACGACAGTCAAGGATTTGAAAGACAAAAATTCGATGTAGTGGATAGGGTTAATATTACTAATCTAGAAGATGGTAGTACTATACCGGTAGATGATGCAACATTTCCTGAAGAATGGTATCAAATACAGCACCTAAGAAATGGTCTGATAGAGCTTCGCGAAGAAGCAATAGATGCACAATATGTTTGGGTGACAATTAATGGCGATCTATTGACACCTAACGTAGATTACTATATTACAGAAAACAAACGTTATGTAAAAATAGATGCAACTATTGCGGAAAATGACACTATTGAATTAATACAATTTAGCAATCCGATCACCACTAATAAATTAGGTTGGAGACAGTTTAAAGACATGTTGAATCGCACACACTACAAACGCCTTGATGGTACAGAAAATATCACTCTTGCAAGCGATTTGAATTGGTACGATAATGAGATAGTACTTATTAATGCAGACAGTCTTGTGGAACCACAGCCTAACGGCAAAGTTCCTAATATTATTTTTATTGAAGGAGAACGTATTGAATACTTTATTAAGGACGGTAATACGCTCAAGCAGCTACGTAGAGGCACACTAGGTACAGGAGTGAAGGATGTTTATACGACAGGTACAGAACTTTATAACCAAAGTCAAGAATCTACAATGCCTTACAAAGACGAAACAATTACTACTATATTAGATGCAGACGGAACAAGCACAGTTTATGAACTAGATTTTGTTGCAAATAATGTAAACGAATTTGAAGTTTTTGTCGCAGGTAGGCGCTTGCGAAAAAGTGAAATTAATTCTTATGTACAACCTAATCCAACTGCACAAGATTCGCCAGAAGGAGACATAACTCTTCCAGCAGAATTTAGTGTTAATGGAAATCAATTAACTTTAGCAGAAGCACCAGAGATTAACACAAAAATAATTATAGTTAGAAGACAAGGTAAACTTTGGAATGATCCGGGAACTGCACTAGCAGATGCAGATACCGACATTGCAAGATTCTTACGTGCGAAGTCTCCGGACTTTCCGCGCTAAATACACTAGCAGGATATAAAAAATGAGCAATATAAACGATAAAAGTGGAATACTACTACAAGGTCATATTAAGATTCACGAGCCTGAAACAGGCAAAGTTCTTATTGACAAACGGAATGCTATTCACTATGAAAACATGAGTATCAGCCTTGCTGAAAGTATAGCCAACGGCGGACAAGGTTGGATATATGAAATGGGCTTCGGAAACGGCGGCACAAGTGTTGACCCTACAGGTATTATCACATACTTAACACCGAACAGTACAGGAACCAATGCTAGCTTGTATAATGAAACATTTACAAAAGTAGTAGATGACCGTTCGATTAATAATTTAGATCCTGCAAGAAACAAAATCGAAACTCGTCATGTAAGCGGTACTAACTATACTGATGTTCTCATAACTTGTTTATTAGATTACGGCGAGCCTAGCGGACAAGACGCTTTTGATACTGCTACTGATACAAACAGTCTTTATATATTTGACGAACTAGGACTAAAAAGCTATAGTCCTGCAGGAGACGGACGTCTGCTGACACACGTAATCTTCCATCCTGTGCAAAAAAGTTTAAACAGATTGATCCAAATTGATTATACTGTAAGGGTACAGAGCTTAACTGGATTTAACGAGGGATAAAGTTAGATGGCATATACAATACAATTTACTGACAGTTCTAACAAAGATCCTATTGTAGTTGAAGATCAAACAATTAATACTGAAACTACAATAGGCTTCCCTGGCAAGAATTCGACAGGTTATGGACAAGTTATTGCAGAAGATTTATTGCATTTACTAGAAAATTTTGCAAGTCCAACAGAGCCTAGTCGTCCTGTAGAAGGACAACTATGGTATAATAATGACACCAATCAATTATTAATTTATGATAGTACTAATTGGGTTCCAGCAGGTGGTCTAAGAAAAAGCATAAATCAGCCAGATCCTGTAGAAGCATTAGACGGTGATCTTTGGGTAGATACAGATAACCAGCAACTTTACCTATTCTCCGGGTCAACATGGATACTTGTAGGGCCTACATTTAGTGAAGGTCTTTCAACAGGAACGTTTCCTACTACTATTGTAGGACAAGATAACATAGAATATACTGTTTTAGAAGTACAAGTTAAGGCACAAGTAGTAGCAATAATAGCATTTGATACATTTGTACCTAAAGCAACAATAACTGGATTTGCGGCAACAACAATTCGTCCCGGTATTAATCTAGCAACAAGAGATACCGACGGTGACGGACAAAATAATGTAAAGTTTTTTGGTACCGCAGAAAAAGCGGAAAGCCTTATTGTAAATAATTTATCTGTACCTGCAGGAAACTTTTTACGAGGTGATGCAGAATCAACAACTACTTTTCCTTTAAACATTCAGAACAATAGTGGTATTGCATACGGTATTAATGCTGAAATGAATATTGGTATTGAAGGTAGTGCAGGTGTTATACAACATAATATTGAAGGATCAAATGTTGATGTAAGGGTAAGAAATGCAGGCTCAAGTAGCACCGTTCTTAGAGTTGATTCTAATTTAAGAGTTGGTATAAACAATGTAGCACCGGACGAAGCTTTAGATGTCACTGGAAATCTTTTAACAAGTGGTACTATTAGAACAAACGATACAACAGAGAGTACTACCATTAGTAATGGAGCATTAATTGTTAAAGGCGGCGCAGGTATTGCAAAAAGTCTTAATGTAGGAGAAAATGTTCTAATACAAAAAACACTTACATTAGGAAATGTTGATCTTACAGTTGATGCTGAGGATAGTGATGTATTACTACCCGATAGCAATAATACTAGAGATATAGGTAGAAATGATCTACGCTTCCGTAGGATGTATGCGACTACATTTATTGGAAACTTAGAAGGGATTGTAAGTGGTAATGTTTCAGGAAAAGCAGGAAGTGCTGATAGATTAACATCTGCAACAACTTTCCGTTTGCAAGGAGATGTAGAAACTGTAGAAAATAGCTTTGATGGCCAGACAGGCGGCGGACTTAAGGAATTCAATGTTTCGATATCAAACAGTATTATTTCTGGCAAAGAACAAATTACAACAAGTCAAGCAGATGATGATTTTATTATTAATAGAACCACTGGTGATACCGGCTTAAAACGTATATCACGCTCAAGTTTATTTAATAGTATAAGTGGCCTTACTCCGATAGGCAGTATAATGCCCTATGCCGGCACAGCCGAGCCTGCAGGATGGAAATTTTGTAATGGACAAGAATTATCACAAGGCTTATTCGAAGCCTTATTTGAGATAATAGGATTTACATACGCTCCAGAAATTGAAGTGACCGCAGGATTTTTTGCTGTACCGGACTTAAGAGGTAGGTTTCCATTAGGTAATTTAGCAATGGGAGGATCTGCTCCAGGAGTGACTACACCGGATCATAGAACTAGAGGAACGAATGCCCAAACTTTAGGAGCAGCCGACGGAAGCGACGATGTTGAAATCGGCGTAGATAACTTGCCTGAACACCAGCATGATATGAAAGACCCTGCGGGTAGACAATTCTTTGCTGTGCGTGAATCTGTAGGTACTGGAGATAAGCCGTTAGGCGTATCAGATTCGAAATTTGTAGATGGTGCTGACGATCTTTCAGAAAGATTGTCTAATTCGGGTGGGATAGATGTAGATGCAGCAGGAGTGACATCAACTGGCAACGCACTTGATATTGCAAATCCGTATCAAACTATTAACTATATTATATATACAGGACGAGTAGGAACATGAGCTATCAAATAAACAAAACAAATGGCGAATTATTAACAGAACTAGTAGATGGCTCAATAGATACAAGTAGTACTGATCTTACACTTGTAGGAAGAAATTACAAAGGCTACGGTGAAGCCTTCAATGAAAACTTTATATCTTTATTAGAAAATTTTGCTAGCACAAGTGCTCCTAGTAATCCACTAAGTGGACAACTTTGGTTCGATCTTAGCGATGACAGACTAAAAATTTATGATGGATCTGCGTTTAGAACAGCAGGAGGTCCTATAGTATCTCCTGATCAACCTACTAATCAAGTTACTGGTGACTTATGGATCGATAATACTGAGAAAAAGCTATACATGTGGGACGGCACAGTTTGGACTCTTGTAGGGCCAACATTTACGTCAGGACAAGGCAAGACCGTATTCGAAGCTGAAACTATGGTTGATACCTCAGGAACACAGAGAACTGTTCTTGCTTTGTATATCGGCGGAGTACTAGCAGGAATATTAAGTAGACAAGAGTTTACACCGGCTAGTGCGTATGTAATACCCCCGTATGCAGAAGGAAGAGCAATCAAAGTTGGTTTTAATCCTGTAGAAACTGCTACATTTAAATATCAAGGAACTGCAACTTCTGCAGAATCGTTGGTAAACGACCAAGGAGATCCGTTTACTAGTGAAGACTTTGTGCGTACAAATGAACGAGACGGATCAAATAATATCGTTGATCAATCTATGCTAGGAGCACTTTTTGTAAAAGGTGAAGATGGTGTTCAAGTGGGTATAGGCGACACAATTTATGCAAAATTTAATGTTCCTAGCACCAATACTACCAGCGTTATTCAAACTACTCAGACAAATTATGACTTTGCTATCAGGGTTCGTCAAGGTAGTGATAATATAGATGCTATTACTGTTGACACTAGCTCGTCTAGCGTGGGGATATTTAATTCAACGCCTAGCTTTAACTTAGATGTCACAGGCACTGGACGATTTACTGGAGATGTCACAATTGACGGGAATCTATTGGTTCAAGGCGATACAAGTTATTTTAATGTAAGTACTCTTAGGGTTGAAGATCCTAATATAGAACTTGGACTTTTAGATGATAGTACAGAAGGTGATGATGTAAATGCAGATGGCGGCGGCATCACATTACGTTCTACAAACGGTTCTAAAGATATACACTGGGTAAGAAGTACAGGAAATTGGACATCTAATCAAAACTTTGATCTAACTATAGGTAAAGAATTTAGAATTGAAAATACACAAGTTCTTAGTAAAACTCGTCTAGGAGATACTGTAGCAACTGCAAACGGATTAACTAGCATAGGTACACTTACATCATTAGCAGTGGCAGGCGATATCACACTAGGTAGCGACATTATTAATGCTGGTGCAATGAATATTACCACAGGCGGAACTATTACACTTAATAATGTAAAAATCGCTGGATTAGATACTCCTACTGCCACAACAGACGCAACTAATAAATCTTATGTAGATAACGAAATTGCTACTATTCCAGTTAACTTTAGTTTAGATATTACCGCACTGAGTAATCCAAATATACCCGGAGTTAGCGACGGACCCGTTAATGATGTAAAAAATATTTTAGATGACATATCACCAGTCACAACAGCTAATAATGGCACAATAGCAAGGATACATTGTGTATCCTATACAGCTTCTGCAGTAAGTGGGATTACAATTACTGTTGGCACTGATCCTGACACAACTAAAACTCTTACAAAATCTACTATTGCTGTTGATAGTGCAGGCACACAAAATGAAAGCGTTATTCAAGACATTGTTGCATCTAATACTGTTTCAGGTACATTTACTCCTAGTCCGAGTAGATATACTATGACTTTCCAAGTTGTAGCAGGTGCATGGGCACACCAGAGTACAACGAATTATACGTAGGCGATAAATACATTACGCAAGGGGTTTAACTAACATGGCTTATACTATTGATAGATACAATAATGTCACACTAACTACTGTCGAAGACGGTACTATTGATCAAACTACTGATCTTAAATTAGTAGGAAAAAATTATGCAGGGTACGGTGAAATACAAAATGAAAACTTTGTATTTTTGCTAGAAAATTTTGCAGGCGGCAATGCTCCGCCTAAGGCAATTAGCGGACAAGTTTGGTTTGATAGTAATAATTCAAAACTTAAATTTTATGACGGTAGTCAGTGGCGTACGACAGGCGGTGCTGAGATAAGTGCAACTGCTCCAAGCGGATTATCAACAGGTGACTTTTGGTGGGATACATCGAACGAACAGCTTTATGCCTATAACGGAAGCGACTTTGTCTTAGTAGGACCTCAAGATGCAGGCGAAGGCATTACACAGATGCAAAGCCGAACAGTTCGTGATACAACTGATACAGCTAGGTCTATAATTGTTGCTACTGTAAACGACGAAGTAATTTTTGTTATTAGCGGACAGGAATTTACAATTGATAGTAGTGATGCTGAAAATGCGATTGCGGGATTTGATGTTGTCCGCCAAGGTGTAACTTTAAAAAATACAATTGATGCTACAAGCGGGGTCACAAGCGGCGCTCAGAGATTCTGGGGAACAGCATCTAACGCATTAAAACTAAATGGTATCGATGCAAGTAATTATGTAACTACAGGCGGAAGCTCTACAGATTTTACAGAGTTGGTTAATATTCAAAACGATTCTGGTATAGCAATAGGATTAGGACTAGACCTAAAATTGTTTGTCGAAAATGACAACGAAGGCGTTATTCTAAATAATGTAGGCACTAAACTTAAATTTAGAGCTAAACAAACAGGTACAAATTTAAATATTGTAGAAATGTCACCAGGAAGTGTTTTACCGGGCAGAAATGCTGCGGACACTGGCGTTAATACTGTAAATTTAGGTGCAAGTGGAAGTGAGTTTAATAATGTTTATGCTACTACATTTACAGGAACAGCCACACAAGCAAGTGCTCTTGTAGTCGGCGGAAGTGCAAGATCAGGTAATGTTGGATCAGCAGGAACAGGAACACCTAATACTGTAGCAGTAAGAGATTCAAGTGGCAACTTAAATGCAGTACTATTTCAAGGAACGGCAACAAGCGCAAGATATGCTGACCTTGCAGAAAAATATACAACATCAGCAGAACTTGCGGTAGGAACAGCAGTAGCAGTTTGTGTCCATGAAACCCACGAAGTAGAGCCTGCTGTAGCAAGTCAAATGTGTATAGGTGTTGTATCGGCAGAACCTGCATACTTAATGAATTCGGATGCAGATGGTCAAGCAATAGGACTCAAAGGTCGAGTTCCTGTAAGAGTAAAAGGTCCAGTTAAGAAAGGCCAAGAAGTTTATGCTTGGGAAGAAGGCGTATGTAGCATAATTAAAACACAAGGACTAGTAGGAATCGCACTAGAATCTAATAGTGAAGAGTCAGAAAAATTAGTAGAATGTGTTTTAAAGGTATAAGTATAAATATATACGTAGTTAATTACAGGAGCTAAAGTATGGCAAAAAATGCCGGTGATAAGATAACAGAATTAGATTATAATACCCTACAAAGTAATATTGCAGTCATCATGGGTACTCCTGCAGGAACTACAGATACTACAGCGACCGGTTATAATCAAGCATTGTCTAGTAGTCAGGTAAGTGTAGGCAATTCAGTCACTGAAGCACAATGGGATAATTTACGTACTGATATTACAAAAGCATATAAGCATCAATTTGGGTTGGATCCTACAATAACCAATGTTAGTAATGCAGACACTGTTGATGCAACATTACACAATCAATACGAATCTCTTATTACAACAGTAAGTGGTGATCCTAACAGATACACTGTAAATGCTAGCACAGCAGGCGGTAGAGAAACACAAGTTTCAATTGTGACTGGTCAAACTGCACAATTAGGTGCAAATTGGAATGGTACACAAACACATCAATTTACTGCAACATTTAGTAGCTCAAACGAACGCAGAGCTTTTTTTAATGCAGGCGGCACTATTAGAATTAATTTAACACTTGCATATACTGGCAGCGAGCAAAAAACATTAGACTGGCAAACAATGATGAGTGACTTAGGAACTATCGAGTTTGGCGTAAAAGAAACAACTGGCGGCGGCGGGTCTGCAATCGGTAATTATGATGCATCAGGAACTTTCCAAACTATTGCTGTAGAAAATGGCGCCAATCCTTATTCGGAAAACGATATTGCTGTCCAAGTCAAGTCTAATAGTGCAACACAATTAGAATTTGCAGTTATTTTAAGAGATGATGACTCAGGTGACAGACCTGTGCCTAGCCCACCTCCACCATTTGGACCTCTGGTTGACGAAAACGTTCAAGGTACAACTACTAGTACAATTACAATTAAAAAACCAAACGGCTCCAACGTTAGTGTGCCTGCTCCAACAGTAGCAGCAGCCGCTGGCAATACATTCACTGTAGTATAATTCACTTGACAAGCATATAAACTTCTAGTATAATAATTACAATACTAGGAGTTTCTTATGGACGAACGTTTAGAAAAAGCACTTGAATTTTCCAATTATATGATTACGTTGAACAATCAGCGAAAACTAATTCAAGAAAAATTTCAAGAAGAATCAATTCATTATTATAACGGCGGCAAGTTTTGTGTTAGTAGAGATTTAGTAGCATTTGTACAAAGCC